>Ga0181343_1000771_pt1 | contig 13364 bp, 4 predicted proteins | sample Su13VDMLBSD_FD_130110 | JGI IMG/M metagenome (GOLD analysis project Ga0181343, IMG submission 130110) | Freshwater viral communities from Lake Michigan, USA - Su13.VD.MLB.S.D | ecosystem: Environmental > Aquatic > Freshwater > Lake | place: USA: Michigan | collected 2013-07-15 | reverse complement strand
GGTTTAGGCGCTGAGTTTTCTGAAGGACTTGCCAGTTTAATTGGCGGTACTAAAACCGCCCTTACCGCACCTTTTGCTCCCAAAGACGTTGCCAAACGTGCACTGCTTGAAGAACAAGCCCGTGGTGCTGAATTTGAGTCTGGGGTTAGCCTAGACAAACTTAAGAAAGCGTACGAAGAAAGAGGTTTACTAGGGGGTGCTGGCGAATTAACACGTCAAGTTCCTCTTGCTCTTTCTGGCATGGCTCCTCAAATTGCCACTTCATTAGGTTCTGCTGCTACAGGCGCACGAATTGGTTCTGTTGCTGGTTTACCCGGAATTATTGGTGGTGCTCTAGGCGGTTTTGGCGCTTCGTTCCTGCCAATGGCTGGTCAAAATATTGCTCGTCAAGCAAGAGAACAAGAAGCTGCTGGACAAGAAGTAGATCCAAGATTACTTGCTGCTTATGGTGGTGCCGCTGGACAGGCATCCCTTGAAACCGCTGCCTTGGGCTTTACCCTTGGTAAACGTGTTATTGGTAAAGTTCTTGGACAGTCTGAACAAGAAATTGCTGAAGGGCTTGCTAAAAATGCTACTAAATACGAAGCAGACCTTGTTAAAGCCGCAGAAGCTAAACTATTGCCAACCGTTGCTAGAGGCGCTGCTCGTGGTTTAGTTGAACTTCCTACTGAAGTAGCCCAACAGATTATTGAACGTGCTCAAGCGGGCATGGAGTTATTTAGCCCTGACGCTATTAAAGAATACGGCGAAGCTGCATATCAAGCTACCCTTGTTGGTCCTACCCTTGGTGGTGCTGCCGGTCCGTTAAATCGTGCGCAGGCTAGAGGCGAACTACAAGAATTAACTGAAAGACGCCGCTCAGAACAAGCTGGCATTCAAGCCGCTGAAGAACAAGCGTACAGAGCTAGCCCAGAATACGTTGCAGAGCTAGTTGGCAGACGTGATCAATTACAAGAAGAGTTAAGTATTCTTGACGGCATTATTAAAGGCAAAGCGCAGACTGACGAAGAAAAACAACTTAAGCGTGAAGCTGCGGCTAATAGAAAAAATTTAAGGTTTGAGCTAGATCAACTTACAGAAAATTTACGTGAAGTTGCGCCGGAAACACCCGGTCTGCCACCAACATTAGAGCAACGCAAAGCGCAGGAAAGAAACCGTCTTGATGAGATGGCGACCCTTAAGCAGCTTAGAGCAACTGATTCCAGAGCAGCCGATGACTACGCTAAATACATTAGAGCGCAAGATGTTTATCAAGCAATGCAAGAAAAAGAAACACAGCGCCTCTTAACCAAAGAAGAAAAAGCACGTCAAAAAGAAGCCAAAGCCATTATTGATGCGCACAACCAAAGTACTAAAGGCATAGAAAAAACAGCCGATGCAGTTACCGATGAGTTTGGGAACATTGTTCCGGGACTTACAAAGAAAGGCGCTTTGGCTGGCAGAGAACTTACTGTAGAACAACGCATTAGCCTAGAAGAGTACGACAATGCGGTAAAAGCGCTTAACGAGAAACTATTAGCTAGCGGCAGAACAAAACGTCAAAACCTGTACGATAAAACGTACGTCAGCGACGAAGCCAGCACTGAAGAAATTAGGCAACTTCAAGAGAACCTCAAAGATAAGTACGAGGCTATTAAAGATTTTGCTGGCGAAAGAATAGCGCCGCCACAAGCAGAAACTACTATAGACAAAATAATTGATCAGATTTCTGCCCCACCAAAAGACTTAAAAACAGAGCTTACGCCTGAACAAAAAGAAGCTGAGACTAAGCGTATTGCGGATTTACAAAAGTACAAAAAAAACTTTAATGATGCGGTTGCATACTACGAAAAGCTTTTAGCTGAAGCAGAAACAGTTGCACAACAACCACGCAACAAAGGCAAACGTGGGCAAGAGCTTTATGCCAAACCCGTAGAAGGGCGTTCGCTTGAGGTGTTAAAGAAAGGCGAAGAGCTAAAAGCATCTTTGGATGCACTAAATAAAGCTAAAGGCGAGCTACTTAATTATTTGCAAGAAGTGTCTGGCACTGTTGTTTCTCCATTGGAGTCATCTGAAGCGCTTAAAGATCTTGCTCTGTTAGACGTTACCGATACTATTGATAGTATGCGTAAGGGTGAGTTCTTTGGTGGACCAAACCCTGCTATGGCTACAGGTTCATTAGCAACCAAAGCTATAAAAGCCCGTAAAGAACTAGATCGTTACATCACCATCGTAATTAACTCTATTAATGCGGCGCGTGAAGCTAAGGGGTTAAACAAGCTATCTGAAAAAGCTGTTAACGAAATCCAAGATAAATTTTTAGAGTTGTTTGGCGGCAAGATTGCTCGCGCTACTGGTAAAAAAGCTAGGGTATTAAAAGCAGGCGAAAAACCAGCAGAAGATACAGCGTTACGTCGTGCGTTTGAAGCGGCAGGATTTAAAGTTAAAGATTTGCCACAAGGCGAAGGCGAGATTAAAACCGGCTTTAGTCGTGAAGAGTTTGCAGACGTAAAAGATTTTACTAAGCAAATACAAGATACATATACTGCCAAAGAACGAGAGTTTGGTAAATTAACCCGTGAAACTACAAGCGATTTGTTTACCGAAGGGCGTATTAAAGATACCGGTAGAGGGCGCAAGACAGAAGGTACTGCAACAGATATTGAAGAAACAGCGCGTTTACTTGATAAAGTACTTGATGCAGACTTAACAGGCGAACAACGTAGCGTATTTGAACGGGCTGAAAGACTACTTGCTGAAGGCAAACGCACTAAAGATACCGAAGCAACGACAGCAACAGGTACTAAAAATGTAATGCCCGGATTGGTTGATGCCGTAAATGCGCAGGGTAAACGAGTATTAGACGGGCTTGAACCTGACCTTAGAGACATCAGAGAAGCCATTAAGCGTATTGAAGAGTCTTTGGCTACCCCAGTACAAACACAGCCATCAGGTAAACCAGCCACACAGCTTGAGTTTTTTCCAGGCGAAACATCAACCATTCGGGCTACTCGCCAAAACTTTACTCGTTTACTAGATATTAAAAAACGTAAAGGCAGCGCCGTAATTAACGCTGCACGTAAATTTTTAGATCGTCTTAAAAACGGCAAACCTTCTGCTTTAGATTTTGCTAAGCTGTTTGACAACAAAGATATTTTAGAGCTGCTAAAAGAAGCAACTGCGCTAGATGCTGAAGGCGCTAAATTTACGCAAGAAAGCAAAAACAAAAAATTTGATCCAGCAGAACGTGCAGAAAGAGTAGAGCAAGCAAACCAAGCTTTTCAAATAGCCGACAAGTTTAGACAAGAAGCCTATGATATTTATGATGCGGCGGCAAAAAACATCCTTAAAAAGCTTGAAAAATTAGATAAACCGGTAGAAATGATTGCGCAATTTGAAGCGCAAAAGAAAAAAATTGAAAAAGAGCTTAAAGAAACTCTTGATAAACAGGCAAAAGAACAAGCCGGAAGAAATATGCCGGAGTACCCAGAGCGCATAAAGATGCTGCGCTTACAGAAGAAAACAATTTCTACGGCTATTAATAGTACTAAAGAACGTATTGCTAAAGAAGAAGCTGAAGCAAAACGTAAAACAGGTCTTGGTTTACCTGGCAAAAAATCTATCATACCGGTACAAGAAAAAATAACAGCACAGCTTCCACATAGATACGATGCCGTGCAAACACCATTTAACTTTGCGCGTACGTTGTATAAAGAAATGATTGAGCGCCGTAGCGTCACAATGAATAAAGCGCAAACTAAAGCGTACCAAGAAGCTACTAATAAATATAAAGCAGCTCGTGAAAAATTAACCAAAGCGCTTAAAGAAAATAACGTAGACAAACGTATTGCCACAATCATGAATAACATGGTTGAAATGGATAATACAAAGGCTGCGTACCGTAAACTAGAAAATAACATTCTTGGAATTGAAGAACTGCTAGAGCAAAAAGTTCTTGGCACCCAAGCTAAAAATGTTGTTACACCTATTTTTCCAGTTAAAGAAGATGTAGTTATTGATAAAGCGTTAGGCTACGAAACACCTAAAGTAGTTAAAGACGAAGAGTTTGTTGGTCGTATATCTGAAACAGAACTTGCGCAGTTGCGGGCTGAAAAGCAAAAACGTTTTGACTTTATTAAAGCTCGTTTGGATTCACAAAAAGCACCGGTTGAAGAACGACCAAAACTTGCTAAAGAACTAGCTGAAGTTGAAAAAGAAATTAAAGCTGCTGACGTTATATTAAATGCACGCCAGATTGGTATGGCTGTTGGTAAAGCGCAAGAAGAAATGGGCTCTAAGCTTTACAAGCCTACTGAAACCGAAAAAGCAATGATTAAAGCAGGCAAGTTTGATAAAGCCGGTGTTGCGCCTGAGTACTACGCTACTGTTGCCAAAGCATTTAGGGATAGAAATGACGAGGTTAAAAAAACCGCAGAACGCAAAACACCTAAATACGTTACAAAACTTATTTCACAAATTGTTAATTTAGAAGAACGGCTTAAATATGGTACGTATCAAGAACAATCAAAATATGAAGATAGCCTTAAAACCGGTAAATTAAAAAAAGTTATTGTTTCTGTAGAAGAGCAAAAAGCAGAAACGCAAAAAGAAATTAATTTTTTACGAAAAGAAATTGCGGGAGTTGTTTCACGCATAAAAGTAGAGCAGATAACTAAAGCGTTTGAAGAAGTTACAAGCACAATGTTCCGTGACAAACCCGGCAAGTCGGGCGGCATTGATATGTTTGTTGCAGACTCGTTTATCAATAACTTAATTAAGAAGCAAGGGTTTGACCCGACACGGCGTGCTGTAACCACCGCTATCGGTGCGTTTAGTCTGCCAATAAAAATTCCTAAATTAGCCGACGTTAATGCTGACTTTAAACAAATGATTATTAGAAATGCGTTAAGTGGTTTAGCATTAAATGTAAAAACCGACACGGTTTTTGAAAATGCGTTTGTTGAAAAACACGGTGGTTATTTTCCCGATGCTATGGGCGATCTTGAATACAAAGCAAACCGAGTAACTGATGGCGTGCTTTCTTTAGTACGTAATACGTATAAATCACTTGTGGCTAGCGACAGCGCCACAAACTATAAAGACGGTATCGACAGAGCTGTAGATTTTGAAGAAGCTTTTGACGATAAAATACTTGAATCTTTAAGAAAACTGTATACGCCTTTTGCAAGTAGCAAAAATAAATCGTACAGTAAAGAATCTTTTAAAGAATACGTTGACAACATGATGTCCAATGATATGGGGCAGCTGGGCAACGAATGGCAGAATGCGCATAACGCTTTATATGTAAACGACCCTGTTGAGTATGCTGCTATGGTAACTGAAGCGTATACAGGTGCGCTTCGCACTGTAGGTGTAAATCCTAAAAAAGCCGTTGAACAGATTGAGGCGTCTAAATCTAAAGTTGTTATGCTTGCCAGCGGAGTCAAGTTTGTATACGCTAAAAACATTTCTGCTGCACCAGAGCAATTTATAAACGACGCTATTGCTGCGGGTAAAGATTTAACTACTGTTCGTGGTGGTGTAATGCCAGACGGTACAGTAGTAGTTATTGGTAACGCGCATACAGACCTTAATGATCTGCAAGAAACCATTGAGCACGAGCTTATTGGACACTATGCAGTAGATACTCTACTTGGTCCGGAAGGAATGAAGGCGCTTGTTAAAAAAGTGTTTGCCGGTGGGGAAGAAGGCGTCCTTAAGTTAGCTACTGAATTAGGCGTATACGACGACGTAACTGAGGCTTTTGCCGCAGCTAAAGGCACCAACATGTCTGAAGAAGCTATGCGCATGCTTGTTACCCGTGAGATGGTAGCCCATGTCGCAGAGCGCCCATTGCCTAGCAAAGCTAGTCAAATGCTTAAAGACTTTATTAAGATGGTTGTTAACGCTGTACGTCAGTTTTTTACTGGCTCCGGCTTTGACAACATGCCTAGCAAAACAACGCAGGATATATTTAACTTAGTACGTGAAGCTAAAAAGCAGTATGAGGCAGGCAGGCTTGGTGCTTATAGAACTCCTGACGGCAATACGGCTTTCTTGGCGCCTACTACTTACAGCGGCAAAATTCAAAAAAGCGCAATTGATACTGTAAACAAACTGTACCCCAAGAAGAAAACGGTTAAAGACGAGTTGTTTGCTAACGTTATTGGGCTTCCAGGGTACACCCAGTTTATTGACAGACTTGCGCCAGCAGAAAAAATAATTAAAAAAGCAGAAAGCGCGGGTATGCTTGATGCTGTCAACGCGTTGGAAACAACCATGTATTTGCGTTTAACAGACCAGCGTTTGAATATGACTGCTCAAGCCGCAACGTCTGGGGTTCCACAACTTGTTAAAAATGCTGCTGGCGAAACAGAAGTGCTTGGCAAAAAAGACGGGGCTAACTTAATTAAGGTTGGCAACATACTGCAACGAGCAAAAATGCTTGGTAATGCACAGGCTGTTAATAATTTGTTTGGTTTGTATTTAGTAGCTAAGCGTGCTAAACGTGTTGGGCTAAAGACACTTGCTTCAGACCTACGAGTAACGGAAAAAGAATTAAATGATGTTGTTGCCAATATAGACCAAGCAGGCGCTAGACCTATATTTGAAGAAGCCGCTAAAGTTTATACAGACTACAACAAAGACTTAATTAATTTTGCTGTACAGACCGGGGCAATATCAAAAGAACTTGGCGCTGAATTAAATCGACATGGCGACTATGTGCCGTTCTACCGTGTGCGAGATGGCATAGCTCAGTTAGTTATTTCAAAAGAACACACTATTAATGTAGGTCGTTTATCGGACCAACCATACTTACATGAGCTGGTTGGCGGTAAAGAAATGCTGATGAATTTTGAAGAAAGCGCATTTCAGAACACCAGCATTTTAGTAGATATGGGGTTGCGTAATTTAGCAACAAGCAAGTTAGTCCAGCAGCTTGAAAAAATTGGCGCAGCGCAAACTAAAATTGCAACTAGAGTTAGCCCCAAGAGAACTGGCACAGACATTGTTAGAGCAAAAATAAATGGAATGGACGCTGCGTGGCGTTTAAATACAAAAGACACTCCGTTTGAGGACATCCCTGCTGATTTGTTAATCAAAGGACTTGATGGCATTAAGCTACAGATACCTGTTGCTATTAAGTTACTAGGATTGCCAAGTCGTTGGTTACGTACCATGATTACCCGTGATCCAGCTTATTCAGTACGGCAGATTATAAAAGACTCTACGGCTATGTGGCTCTATTCAGGCGCCAATGCTAAACCTGTTATTGATGCTACCAAAGAACTTGGCAGCATGTGGTTTGGTAAAAACAAAGCTGAAGAAGAATTACAGCGTGCCGGTTTAGTAGGTGGGCAGTTATTTACCGGTATGCCAGAAGACATGAGCAGAATCATGTTACAGATTACTAGCGGTAGAACCGGTTGGCAGTCGCTTTTAGCTAAGCTAGATCGTATGTCTATGCAAGGCGATGGTGCAACCCGTTTGGCAATGTACAACTCATACCTTAAACAAGGCATGACGCCTATGCGAGCTAAGTTAGCTGTTTTAGAGTCGCTTAACGTAAACAAACGTGGTCTCTCGCCTAGCGTGTACTGGATGTCTACCTTGGTGCCATTTATGAATACGCAGGTTCAAGGTTTGACTATGTTTGCCAAAGTTATGAGCGGTAAAAATGACTTGGCAGGGCAAAAAGATTTGCGCATGAAGCTGTTTAAGCGAGGCACGTACTTGGCTGCGTTTACTGTTATGTACGCAGCGGCTATGCAAGATGAAGAAGCGTATAAAAATGCCGATCCGTTTGTTAAGTACAACAGTTGGTTTATACCATTGCCGTTCCTTAAAGAGCCCCTTAGAATTCCAACCCCATTTGAATTTGGTTACGTATTCAAAGCGCTGCCTGAGTCCGTCTTTAACATGATGTTTAATGACGAGAAAGCAAGCAACGTTCTTAAGTTCTTTAAGCAAGCTGCAAGCAACAGTATGCCAATTGGTATACCGCAAGCAATTAAACCAGCTATTGAAGCGACTGCTGGATTCTCGTTCTTTACAGGGCAAGATATCGAGTCTGCTAGAGAAAGAGGAATGCTACCGGGATACAGAGAGCGCCCACAAACAACCGAACTTGCTAAATGGGTGTCTAGTTTAGATAAAGAGAATTTGTCACCGGTAATGCTTGATTATTTGGCTAAAGGTTACGGCGGTGGCTTAACGATTGCTCTTACTAGTATGTTAAACCCCGTGCTTGCGCCTACTTCTGATGTGGCAGCACCTACTAAGATGCCAAGCCAATACCCAATAGTTGGTGGTTTCTTCCAACCTGTTGATGCAAATGGTGTTATTAATGCAGCTTACGAGACTGCTGAAAGAGCGCAAAAAGCATCCAAAACCTTTAATGAACTTGTTGTTAAAGGTAACAAAGACGAGGCACAGGCTTTCGCCCGTAAATATGCAAATGACTTATTGATTGAGGAAATTGCAGGGGCGTTTACAAGAGAGATGGGTGAGTTAGCCGCTGTTGAGCGAGGCATTCGTGCAGACAAGAATATGAGCGCTGACGAGAAAGCAGAAAAAATTAAGCAGATACGTGCTATCAGAATTAAGATGTCTGAGAACTTAAATAAAATTAGCGCACGCGAGTAAAACGCACACCGATCTTACCCTCAAACGTACCAAATTCTGCTTTACCAATAATGCCATGATGCAGGGCGGCTTTAATCCCTGTCTCTTTAACTTCTTGTAGTTTTAGAGTAGGCACAAAAAAAGCCCCCTTAGCGGGGGTGTCAAGCCAAGGATAGTGCACTTTAATCTTCCGTGATGTCATCGCTAGTTATTGGTCGAGTGATTTGCATGACGTTAACCCGCATGGTAGGACCACGAGTTTTGGCAAGCATGTCCTTACGAGGGTAGTTTATTTTGTAGTTGGGTAGCTTCTCAAGCCCCTCCTTAAAGTCTTTGTAGCCATAACTCATGGTTACGCAATGCGCTTTAAGTAGTTGCTCCTCGATATAGTAGTCAATGTGTCCGGGCGTAAAGCCTTTCTCAACACGCCCTGCAATATCCGTACGAGTCAATGACTCGTCAACTACATCTTTACCGCCTAGGCTAGCAATTAGTTCGCCCTTAGCGGTAGCCGTAACCATTACAAACTTACCAAAATACTCACGGGTATATGCGTTCAATACGTCTTCAGGGGTACGCTTACTGCCATGGATAATGCCACGAGCGCTGTATACCATCAGGCGCAGTACATCAATAATTGGACCCTTGGGGATGTCGATTAAGTTAGCGTGGTCTTTGCCAAGCAGTTGTATTATGGTGAGGATGCACGCATTACCGGCAGTCCAGTAGCGCTCGTCAGCATTGGCTTCAAATTCAACCTTTAAGCGTTCTTGGTTTTCTTTAACAAGTTTCTTGGCTACGTCATGGTTCTTTACTAGCCAACGAATCAATTCCTGACCAACGACACCAAAGTTTTCTTTCAGTAAGCCAAGGGTAGATTCTTCTTCGGGAGACCATTTCAGCTTCTTACTCAGTTGCAACTCAAGCAGACGGAACATTTCACCCTGAGACGCATGCTTACGAGCGCCTGATAAGAAGTCCATAACGTGTGTATTGGACGAAAGTAAAACCAGTAACTTCCATGTAGAGGTGTTGATGCGCTCCTCATTGGTGCCCTGCTTCATGCGGTCTTTGCCTTTACCCTGCGTTAAATCAAGCAGGAACTCAGGCAACCATTCAAAGTCTTCACGGCTCTTACTGGTGGTCTCGTCAATAATAAACGGCAGACTGTTAAGTAAACCCTGTCTCTGTTGCGATGCAACGATAGACGTACTCTGTGTTACACGATAGCCTTCGGGGTGTCCAAAGAAACTAGCCGCTAACTCAAGCGACAACGACTTACCTGTGCCTGACTCAGACGAACCTAGGTGGTATACACAGCCGTTGAACTTGGTAAAGTTCATAAGCAACGATGCCGGTCCAACCAAAGCCATTGCCAACACCTGCCACTCTTGGCGAGCAATAAGCATATTGAAGACCTTGCGCCAGTTGTCTAGCGTGCCAGTAGGTTTGGTTGAGTAGTTGATGTTATCAAGCGCAGGAGTTGGTACATACACTTCCCTGCTATCAGGGTAAAAAACATGGCTGTTGTATACAAACGACTTGTCATCCTGCCAACCACAGTTATTCGGTACTTTAATAGCACGCTTATTAGCACTAACAAACTCTACGCAACCACGCACGTACTCAAACAAGTTTTTGTCGTTACCTGAACCATATGCTGCAATGATGTTTTGATTGGCTAGCGCTTTGACTGTCTCGTCTTTACTAACGATGGACTTCTGTGGAATCAGCACGTCAACCGCACCTTCAGGTCTAAACGCCATGAGATGAACTAAGTGGTCGCCGTTGCTATTAAGGATGTCAACCGCAAACAAGTCGTAAGACAACAACATAACTTGCTTACGGGTTTTCTTGCCATCCTCGTCATCCATCAGCCTATCCATAAAGATACCGCCGTTAGAGCCGTAGCTATATCCCTTGGGTGGGGTTGGGCGGGTAACGGTTTTTTGTGGTGCTTCTGGCGTGGAGTTTTCTGTCTCTATTACAACTTCTTTTGGAGCGTTGTCGACCTTGATCTCCCGACCCAAGGCTAGTGGGTTGGTAATCTTGCCTTTGTGTGGGCATTTATCGCACACTCCTGGATTGGTCTCATCTAGTTTTAGGCAGGCATAAGGACCTTTAATCGCTCTCCATTTGCTGTTGTGGCGGTCTGTATCGTAGGGATGTAGCGCAGATAACGTCAAGCCCTCTTCAATGCCGTCATCACAGAATTTAGCTATGCTGAGGATGCCCCGCCACAAAGGCTCCATGCCATCCTTACTAGCGTTCTCACGATAGTAGTTAATCTGCCCACACTTATCGCCGATAGTTTTAAAGTATGTAACGCTGTTTTCTATTAGCTTGACGCTATTGGCTGTTGGAGCGGCTTTGGGGCGTTTTCCGGGGATTTGCAACGGCGGTACTGCTTCGTATGCCTCTTCGCCAATCGCTTCTTTAAGATGGTTTGCTAGCGCCTCAAAGTCAAAAATATCGCCCTCTGCCTTGAGGATTACCTTGCGTGGCTTCTCTTGCTTGTAGTTGTGGGTGTCAGGTACACGAAGCACCCTAGCCGCATCACCTGTAACTGAAGCGTCGATATTAAAACCTAACTTCTTGCATAGCCTTTTTAAGTTCTCTGCAACAGGTTTCCAAGTGGCAATATCTACTTCTTCAGCAAACGGGAAATACACATGCAACCCACCACCGCTCGTTACCACCCAAGGCGAACCTAGGTCAGTCAAGTTAGTGTCGGTTAAAAACTTAGCTAGTGCGTTAACAGCGTCTACTTTTTTCTCGTAGTCCTTGCCTGCTCCACAATCAATATCCAAGAACAAGGATTTCATTTTTACTGCGTGTTCAGCCTTGCGTTCGCTAGCCCCAAACGTAGCCAATGCAAAGAAAGCGTTGTAGCCCTTTGCATCAAACGCCATAGCGGCGTCGTACAACTCGTTTATGGAGTCAACGAATACATGCTCTCTTTTTGCTGTGCTAATTTCAACGGTGCAGTATTTACCCGAAGTCGGTAGCACAGTCGCTAGGAATTCCTGCGACGTCATGTGAAACCTTTCGAGTTAATAAATGCCGTTGTTTATCTTATTTTGTAAACGCTTAATTACTTCAAGTTGCCAAGTCTTTGGCAGTCGATCTTCATGCGCTAAACGACTAGCGTATTCAACCAGTTCACGATCAGTATAGGCGGTGGGGGTTACTGGGTGTTCGTTTAAGCTTTGTTGCATTTTCTCATCGCCTCTTCTGCTGTGTTGCTAGATTGTAGAATGTTCAACAAGGACTGAACCCGCATGCGGTAAGCAGGCGTTACATCCGTCCCGCTAAACCAGTTGTATACAGTTTGTCTTGTTGCGCCTGTAAATTTTGCTATTTCTATTACTGGGAAATCTAAGCTGATTGCCCAACGCCCTAGCTGATTGCCAAGCGTCTTCGGTGCCATTTTTGTAGTTTGTTTTATTGTGTCTGAATAAGCCATGATCTTCTCGTTTGATGGGGGGCGTAGCCCCCCTTATATTTACTCGTCATCCCACTCGTCAACAGTTGCGGCTAAGTTACTAGCTTTCTTCTGTGGGACTGCGCTTGCTTTTACCGCAGGCTTGCGCTTCTCAGGCTCATCTACACCATCATCGGTATCAGCTTCAACCACAGGTGCTTTAGCTTTTGGCTTTGCCCCTTCAAGTTGTAATGGCTTTTCAGTTGCTTTAGCTACCGTCATGGTGATAGCTTGCTTAGCGCTTGTAGACTGACCTTTCTCGGCAACAATCTCAAACTCGTCGTCCTCTAACCAACGAACAGGTTGGAAGAACAACTTGGGTACTGCGGCTTTGGTATCAAAACGCAGGCGGGTTACAAGTGTCTCAGGGCTAATATTCTGAGCCGCAAGGTATCTTGCATAGGCTTGCAACGGACGCTTATCACCTTCTTCTTTACCAAAGATCGAAGTAGCGGCTAAGGTTAACTGCATTACATCACCGCCAATGTCATTAGCAAGAACTACTGCAAGGCGTTGTGAGAAACGGCAAGCCTTGGACTCGCCCTGACCTGAGCCCTTAACATTCATTGGGCATGAGGCGCAATCATTAGCCTGTGGGTTCTCAGCCGTTGGATCAGGCTTCTCACCATCAGCAGACCAACAATCAGGTGCCTTGGATACGCCCTCTTCATACGTACCCTCATAATAGGTACGGCTAATTTTAGGCGCCGCATTAACAATAACTACATCGAGGTGACGATCGTCAATCGAAGTAATCTCTTTACCATCTGCCATCAAACGGAATACACCACCCTTGATAGAGATACGTTTTCCACCGCCACCTACTCCGCCACCTGCAAGGCTCTTGGCTAGTGTTGATAATTCGCCTTTGCGAGCAAAAGCGGGGGTTTGTGCAGGATTAAATTTGGCAATTTCGCCCATGGTACTTTCCTTCATTTAGTTGGTTTACGAACTGTTACTGCATACTCAGACATCGAGTTAAGCCCAGCGGGTACTACACCGGGGTTTTCTTCTAAAAACATAGACATGTTCTTCTGCGCTATGCGCTTCTCAAACAAATCTAATGCGTCGTGCTGTACAACAAACTGTTTGAATGAATCCCAGTCGTCTGTGTAGTAGCGCGTCTTCTGTGACAAGATGATGGTGCCTTCTGCGGTTCTTACTGAGTTGGTACCAAGCGCCATCATCTGATCCTTCATGGCATTCTTGATCTCATCTTGTTGTGCTTTAAGTTCTTCGATCTGACTTTCGTATTCTTTTGTCAGTTCTTGAACCC
>Ga0181343_1000767_pt1 | contig 13434 bp, 8 predicted proteins | sample Su13VDMLBSD_FD_130110 | JGI IMG/M metagenome (GOLD analysis project Ga0181343, IMG submission 130110) | Freshwater viral communities from Lake Michigan, USA - Su13.VD.MLB.S.D | ecosystem: Environmental > Aquatic > Freshwater > Lake | place: USA: Michigan | collected 2013-07-15 | reverse complement strand
GTTGAAGGATTATATGTAAATTCACCACTACCATTATCAATATTTAGTCTTTCATAGTCTGTAGTAGGAGTATCAAATGTAAATAATACTTTATAGTTACTATCATTACTAGTAGGAGTAACTAAAGCAGCATCTGTTACTGATGATGTAAGTACATAAGAGGCGGTTGTAGCATAACTAGCACTTAAGGCATAAGAAGCACTTGTAGCATTAAAAGTATAGGAAGCACTAATAGCTTGAGAAGCACTAACAGCCCAACTTGCAGTTCCAAACAATGAACCTGTTATACCACTACTAGCACTAATAATAGAGGCTGTTACACTGCCTACTATATTAACTATATTATGTTTTATATTTAATGTTGAAAATGCCCCTATTCCCCCAGTATTACCAAAATTCACAGTTTGTGATGATTGGTCTAATAAAGTATAAGGTGAAGTAGCTGTACCTGCTGTTGTTAAAGTACCAGAACCTATAAGAGTATAACCATTTGTAGATCCTATAAGAACTTGGCCCGCGTTAGGATTATATGTGAAAGTACTAGCATCACTTTGAAGTTGGACTCCACTTCCAACAGCAGGATCAGCAAATACAACAGCATAACTAGCATCAGTTGATTCATTATCAATTACAGTGACAGTACTTGCGGTAGCGGCGTAGCTAGCACTTGTAGCGTTAAAAGCATAGGAAGCACTTAAGGCATAAGATGAACTAATAGCTTGAGAGGCACTAACAGCCCAGCTCGCAGTTCCAAATAATGAACCAGTTATTCCTTGAGAAACATTTAAACTTCCTGTTATAGTTAATCCTCCGGATATTATTTGGTTTGAACCAGTAGCTAAAATAAATAAGGAACTAGAAACTCTTCCTATAGGTGATGGATTTATCCCAACTGCTGTTGTAAATACTGCTACACCATTAGCTAAATCATTAGTAACCGCTGCTTTAATTGATGTTATAGTAGAACCAACTGAAAAATTATCAGCAGAAGTTATAGAGGTACTAGATGAACCAAAAGAAGCTATTTTAGATTCTTTTGAATAGATTTCAAAAGTATCCCCATCATGGAAAAACAAATTCTTTATAGTTCCACCATCACTTCCTGAAGTTACTTGAAAGGAATCAACATTATGTATTAATAAAGTATTACCAAATACATTACTATCATAACCAACTATCTCAGTATTTCCAACCTTTAAAAAGTTATATGTAAATAGTGGTAAATCTGAAGCACTAATTATAAGGCCAGAACCTGTAATAGCTCCTAATGTTGGAGAACTTCCAGTTCCAATAATATGAGTTCCTGTATAGATATCCCAGTTACCACTACTATATATGTCAATGCCCCCACTTATAAAGACTGATTGGGTTAAAGGATTAACATAAGAGGCGGTTAAGGAATTTATAGCCCAACTTGAAGTTCCATATAAAGAACCTGTTATACCTCCTGTAACTTCAACAGTTCCTGAGATTATTAATTCGGGTCCACTACTACCACTAATGGTAAGAGATCCTGTTATAACAGCACTACCTGAGAATGGGAAGGCAGGTTCTCCACTACCACTAGAAATTACTTCACTAGCGTATTTACCAATATAGATATAAGCGTCAACAAAAGCTGGGATTTTGGTAGCATTATAATCTTGAACAAATAAAACCCCAGCATATGTGTCTAGGAACCAGTCAATATCATCACCCGCTGAGATATTATCTGTTGAAGAAGAAACAATAGGAGTATACCCAACACCAAATGCTTCAGGAATAATTTGTAGGGTACCATTACTCCCAGTTAAATAATAACCATCAACAAAAGGTCCTGTACCTTTTTTAGGGTTATTTGAGTTTGCTTGATAAGATCCTGAAATTCTTAAGAAATAAAGATGTTCACCGTTTGTAAAGGTATTTGTTGGTGAACCATCTCCTCTTTTATCTATACCATAAGTATCTGATCCTGAGGTTGGAGTATAAACAACCAATCCTGAGGGAACGACTTCAAATCTAACTTTTTCAGCTACTACCTCAGACTGAGCATTTGAGAAAGTAGCGTATAAATTAGAAGTAACTAAGGCATTAGTTACAAGAGACTGACCGAATAAAGTATTAGTTGAGGATAATTGAATTAAAGATCCTTGAGTTTCATTACTTAATTCACGGTTAGCACTAGTATGAGCTTTACCAGCTAATTTTTTAAAAGAATACGCTAACTGATTATACTGTGTATATGCCATAATTACTTATTAAATATATTTAAGCATTTGCTATTGTTATTGAATTTAACCTCCCAGTCCAACCACTACTAGCTTGTACTCTTAAAACAAAATAATTATTAGCTGGGACTGTTTCGTTTTTGAAGTCTATTTTGAAAGTAGCTGTCCCAAATGAGGTTAAACTACCAGCTGGGGTGTCTGTTCTACAACCAATATTATCATCTAAAGCATTATAGGCCCCTGCAGGAGTATCAGTATAAACATCCCTCCACCCAGTTACCCCAGGAACTTTAATCCAAATTTTAACAGCATTTGAACTTAGAGCTCCTCCAAAAGCTGTCCAAGTACTATTAGTTCCTGTGATAGTCATAGTAAAAGTACTATCAGCATTGGCGGTATTTCTAAATGTTCTAAAATACCATCTATCTCCTGTAGCTCCTGAGTAGTTAGGTGCTGAACCGGTTGTATATGTAATTCCTGTGAAATTGCCACTGTTTAAACCTTGAGTAGGATATCTAACACTACTACTATAAACTAATAATTCACTAGTTGATAAAGTTGACGCTGATGGGAAGGTACCTAAAGCATTAGAAGCGGCAGCTTGAGTATCATATGAAGCAGATGGGACTCTACGAGTTTCTAAAATAAAAGGTTCAAATAAGTCACCAACTGAATCAGTAAAATTATCCAACAATATTGGTGGGGTAACTATATTCCCAATGTTTCCTGTTTTACTAAAATCATTAGTTACAGTTAATGTAGAAGATAAACTTTGGCTTAATAGTCTTATATTTGAAGTAACAGCTGTGTGAGTTGAATTTATTTGCCATAAGTCATCAACAGTAGTAGGGTTAGAGGGAGTGACAGCTGTAGGAGTAGTTAAAAATCCAGAACTATTATTAGTCCAAGTTTTAGCATTTTTATTATAAGTATTTTTATAATAATTAGATATAGAACCTGTTACATTATAAGAAAATCCTGTATAATAAGGCACCCCAGATATCCACCTAATACCAGTAGCTGACACTGAAGATGTTCGGAAATTATTAAATCCATATGAGAAATTACCAAGAGCAGCCGCAGGATCAAAAACCCAGTCAATATATGTGGTTGGTCCTCCCGCTATACTTGATGATATTCTAGCGAAATTGGACCCAGTTCTCCAAGTAGCAGCTGGGATACTTACAGATCCTGTTCTATGTCTAAAAGTAGCAAACGAATTCCCAGTCCCTGGGTAGGATCCAGTTTGGGCTTGGGTTAAAGTAATGGTAGCTGTAGTACCTGTAAAGGTTTGGGCCGCCACAGATCTACTATCAGGCACAGCATAAGTATAAGCTGTACCATTTAAATCCAAAGTATAAGTTTCTCCAGTTGTTGGATCTGAATTGGCTTTAAAAGAGTTAGAAGGGTAGTTTAAGAAGGGAGAGCCATTAGATACAACATCATTATTTAATACTATTGTTATAGCGGTTGACGCGGCAAAAGTACCTAATCTAATTCTATTACCATCTGAGCCGAGTGTAGTAGCATACTGACCATCAAAAGCTACATCACTAAAACTAGTAATACTCCCAGACATTGGGGAATATGAAGAGGTTGGGACAGCTGCTGAAAATCCCATAAATAAACTACCAACCCCAGTAGTAGTTGAAGAATCAATATAGTCTAAAACAGGGGCAGCAGGAGGGGCTAAACCAGCTAATACTTCGTTTATATCATCAACAGCATTAGCTATAGTTGTGGTTGAAGTAAAAGGGAGTAATCCATCAATGTAAGTCCCATCTGTTGGTGTCCCTATAGTAGTATTACCTACAGCTGTAGAAGCAGTGTAATGAAATTGACCACTTTCTGATTTATAAGTAACAACCCAATTTTGAGGTACAGCACTTAAACTGGCAAATAGGTTACCACTAGAACTAACATTACTCCCCGTAATAGATCCTTTAGCAAATATGTTATTTAGTTCAGCACTAGAGCCTGATACTATTACCTTTTTCCATTCAGCCATTTATTTAAGTGTTTGAGTTTTTTATTATTTCTTGTAACTTAAAAACTATGTTATAAACTATCTGCACTTCTTGACCTTTAAAGTCAGAACGAGCAACTAGTGCTAGTAAATATTTATTTTCCTCTAAATTTAATTGAGGAAGTTCATTTTTCTTAATAGGAGATTCAATTGGAGAATCTTTAATAGCTGCTGCTTTAATATCTTGGTAAGTTGCCATAAAACTTAGTATTTTATTATAAATATTATTGGAAACCGAAATAATATTCATTATCTTTATAAATTATACCACCTGTTACTGCTGTTGGAAAAAAACTATTAGGTGATAAAGTTAACACACCTTCATTATTAACTTTTAATGAAGTTTCACTTCCTCTTTTAATAGTAAGAATATCATCATTACTACTAGTTTGAACTAAAGTTAAAGATGATGATATAATAACATTTAAACTTCCACTATTAACTATTTTATTATTATCTAAAATCCAATAATTACTTCCACCCCCTATACTATAACCATCTATAAATTGTTGGATAGTAATATCTTGGACTTCACCATCAAATTGGTTATAGATAAGTAATTTATCATCAGCTCTACTTTCATTGCCTGGGGAGAAATTTGGGGCATCTAATATAACATTATCAGCTCCATAATAATCTACTTCTACTGTAAAAGTAGTACCTGACAGACTTCCTGAAAGGCCATCTCCTGTTATTATGTTAGTTATACCTCCCCCACCTCCACCACCACTACCTGTATCAATTGTTATGGTAAATTGAGAGTTATCTCCTTTAGTAAAGGTGATTATATTAAGATTCGCTGAGGCAGTTTTTAAATATAAACTTGGGTCAATACTCCCACTCCCCATCCCATAACTTCCTGTGTAGAATAATTGTTGTCTTTCCTTATCATAAACTACAACCCCATCAGTGATACCTTGAGTATCCATTGATAGAGACGCGTATAAAGCGGGAAAGCCTAAGTCTATTCTAAACCTTTCAGCCATGTTGTTATAGGGGGTTTAGTAATAAATATTTAAGCTTTATAATATTTTAGATAATCTTCTTTTAGATACTTATTAAAACCGTATAATTTATCTTTATTTATTTGTAGTGAAATTATATTTTTATTAGTTTGGCTCACTTTATCTTTATCACCTGTTAATGACCAAGGGATATTAAAAGGAAACCAAGTTATAAAATCTATAGTAGAATCTTTTTTAGTTAATTTGTCATAATCAGACTTAGAAATTTCTAAGTAAGTAAACTCATTACGTTTTTTGCAAAAGTATCTTCTGAATTCTCCTATTTTATAATCCTGTTCTGTTGGTTGGGTTAAATAAAGTGGGGGAGAAGAACGTTTAGAATCAGATAATAAATTTTTAAGAATTAAATAACCAGCAACATTAGAATCTCCATCTAAAATAAGATTATTATTTGGGAGATCAAAAAAACCATAAGCTGATTTCCCATCATTAAAAGGAATAGGATAAAGAGGAGAATTAGGCTTATCATCTGGGCTTTTCCCAGTATAGATTTTACCATTATATAATTTATGGTAAAATCCAACATAACCAGGATCTTCTGGGCCTTCTATTTGTAAGGTATATTCACGGCCTTCTGTATAAAGATTAGTTTGGATCCTACTTTTAGGGGTATAAGGCATAGTTATAAATATTTTTATCCTACAATCTTGAAATGACGTTCTGCCTGTAAGGCTTTTTCTCGTTGCATAGTATTTGGGGTGCCTCCGTTATTCAAATCAGCAAATTTTAAAATAGCTTGTTGTGTATTTTGGAACACTGTGTATGATCCTTTATTTTTTGGTTGGACAACTAAAAATTGAACAAGTATTTTAGCTGCCAAAGCTAAATCTTTATTTACTAAATCAGGATTGTTAAGTATATCTACACCTACAAGATCACCATACTTTTTGTAAATAGCTCTTCCTGTTAGACCATTAAATCCTCTTCCTCGATATGTCCACCCGTCTTTAGAAGCAGCACTTCCATTACCTAAACCACCATAATTATCAGAATATACATAACTGAAAAATCTGACTTTGTCTTTTTTTAGATCATTTATAAAAGCATCACTTTGTTTTCCAAGTTTAGTTTTAAAAATCTTTCTGATTCTCTCATTAGAAGTGTTATTATAACCAATTTCTCCTTTAAGTAAAAATCCACATTCTTTAGATACAGTACATAAAACTCCTACTTGAGATATAGGATTAGTAAGACCCACAGCATTTAAAGCGTCTAAAATCAATTGAACATTTTGACCAGCTTGACCCGTGTAATCATGTACTATCTTTCCCCCTGTTGTTGGTTGAGTTAACCCAGCACTATTTGGAGTAGCAACACTTCCCCCATCATTTGTAGAAACACTTCTATCTCTATTACTATCAAAAGCACCAGCTTCACTAGTTCTAACTCCCCCACTTAGTGCTTCATTTCCTTTTGGAATGCTAAGACCTTCAATTTTAGTAGTCCATCCTGAAGGATCGGCTGTATTAGATATACCTTTAATAATAAATTCTATATTATCTCTATAACTTTTTGGGAGGTAATCTTCTGTTATAGTATATTTTTGAAAAATCTTTATTCCTGATATTCCGTCTAAAGTTAAGTTTAGAGATATAGGTATAAAAGATGGTGAGGCTGCTTTTGGGTTTGCTAATATTCTACTGGCCTTAATTTGTTTTTGATAGTCATTCACTGAGGGGCTTAATTCCTCTACATAATTTTTCATCCATACTCCACTTCCTAAAGCTGTTAAGTAAGAAATAGTGTCCTTTTTAAGACCTAAAAAATTATCACTGTTTTCTGTGCTATTTTTGGGGACTATTTTATTAGGTACAATTCTATCTGTCAAACCAGCATTCCATCTAGAAAAAGCTATAGATTCTACACCTACATCTTCATTATTAGCTTGGGCACCTATAGCTATTTGAGAAGCTAAATTTGGAGTTATTTCAGATTTAATTGAAAAGCTCTTTACAAAAGTACCTTGATTTGGTTTTACTAAACCTACATTTAAAAGAGTTGGAGGATTGTTTGGTTTAATTGGGGTGGATCTATCAATGATGTATAAATCATGAGTGGTGGAATCATAATAAGGTTCAAGGTTAATATAATTAGCCAAAGCCCCATTCATAGCTGTTAAAATAGCTGAGAGAAAATCATAAACTGAAAGATTACCTTCAGAATCAATATTATCAATTAAAGTGGTTAGAAGAAAATCTATGTTAAGAAAAGCATACATATAATATAAGCGTGAAGCACTACTATTATAAAATTGGTCTCCTATATAGCTTATTTTTTTAGTTGAGGCTTTTGCGCTGTTATAATCTTCACCAGGATTAGCAAAAGCACTTTCTCCAAAAGCCCAACAAGTATTAATATCACTTGACATTATATAAGGATCAGCATTAGTAGTATAATTGCCCTCATATGACCAATATATGTTAAAAGTAGGAATTCCTGATTTGTCGTATGTTAGACAAAAACTCTCAATTAGTCTAAGAAGAGCCCCTAATGTTATGTAATAAAAGTTTTTACCCTCACCCATTGTGGGTGCTATCCTTACCACTTCTTCCCCAGCCATATTATAAAAAGGATTTATATATGGTTTATTTTTAAGTTTAATTAAATTAGCTATATTTGAGGAAGATGTTGTTTCTTTATCTTGAAAATATGAAATGATAACACCATTTGTTGAGGTTAAGTCTGAGGTAGCTACAGGGAATCCAGGTTGTTCAGCTGTAAATAAATCATCTCCATCTAAGGCCTTTTTTAAGGCATTTAAAATTCTGCCTAAAGTGCTATTATTAGCTTTGTTTTGTTCTTTAACTTCATCACCCCCACTTTCATCAGAACGAGGAGTAGTTACAGTTAAAGATTCAATAATATCACCATGAGAAATAGCTTTAATAGTTATATTATAAATACCATTAGGTTGCATTTCCCATTCATAATTAGTTACCCACCCTAAGAAACCATCATAGTTACCACTACTACTTTCTCTTTGGGCTTCTATATAATCCAAAACTCTTCTTAAATACGTTTGTCCTTGAGGTGGATCTAATTTAGATACATTTAAAAATTTATCATAAACATCATTAACAGCGGGAGTAGTTCTTAAATCTTGAGTTCCGTTTTCAAAATACATAGAATGACCCCACTCTAAAAGAATAGTATATTTTAATCTTAAAAATAAAAGTTCAATTGTCTCAAATTGAGAAATATTATAACAAGTAATTTTAATAGTAGCTTCTCTTAAAGAGCCTTGGTTTTGAGAAACAACATCTATAGAAGTTACCCCAGGCATAGGAGATAAACCATACTGATTGGTTGAGTCAAAACCATAGGCATTTTGTTGTATATAACTTACATTGTAGGTATTAGCAACTCCTCCTTTTAACTGTTTAGGACTCCAATTTTCAGTCCCAAAATCTCCCATGCTAACTCCCCCAAATAACATATAATATTTAGCTAATTGATTACCTGTAAGGTTTTGCCCGCTAGCATACTTGGAGGCAAATTCACTGGCTTTGGTTGAATCTAAATCAACACTAGAACAAAGTCTTATCCAGGGACTTTTTCCAGATTCATAAGTTAATATTTTATTATCTTTTTGAATTTGCCCTAATTTAGTTTGTCTAAGTTCAATTTGTTTACTTACATACCCGTCAAAAGATTCACCAATTATTTCTTGAGGTGTTTTCATATCCACTATAATTTTTACAATTGATTTAATAACTTATAATCAGAAAGAATTTCTGTTAATTCTATAGGTATTCTAATTTGAACTCCCAAAGGAGGGTAAAGAGAATTAAAGGGTAACTTAGGGTTAGCAGCAGGTATTATCCACCATAAAGTGTGGTCTCTATAATATTCATTAGCATATAAATCATACCTATCTTCTTCTTGGGATATAACATAAAAATCAGTATTTCTATAAGCCACCTCAGGATACCTAGCTCCATAATAATATTGTTTTCCTAATGAAGAGGTTACTATAGGTGTTATATTAACATATCTATTCATTTATATTAACTTTAATTTAAAGGATGTTCCTTATTTGAAATAAAAGTTGAACTTTTTCTTATCAATTGGTTATTATTATCAGCAAGTACTATAAAATTAAAACCGCTTAATTTGAGAACTTTTGGTAATTGATAGCCTGAACTTTTTCCTCTTGATCCATAACCAGAACGACCTATGTCAAATCCCCCGTCAAATATTGGCTCTATTGTGAAACCTTTTAAGATGCATGGGGTGTCTCTTAGATAATCTCCAAATGTAAGTTTAACAAAATTCCCACGCAAATATCCACCTTGACCATAGTTAGGTGCTAAATGTCTTATAAGTTCTTCAAGTTTACGATAAATGATAACCATTTGATCAGGATGAGGAACTTCAATAGTAAAATCTAAATTTATTTCTCTACTAAATGATTTATATCTATGAAAAGAGGTACCATAACCAGGATATTCATAATTTTCATAATCAGCGTTAATTTTATCACTAAATGATTCTATATAAGCTTGCCAATAAAGATATTGGTTAGTATCTGGGGATTCGGCGTCTATTAGGTTTAAAATGAAAGGATATAATTGACCTTCATTAGTTGTCTCATCTCCTCCAGTATCGTTTCCTATTTTTCCATCCGCCCCCTTTAAAAATGGGGTTAAAGCTTGTGTAGTTCCACTAAATTTACTAAGATTTAGTTTTTCAGTATTACTTCTGTTAAACTGATCTTTTTTATTTCTTATATCATTAAAATTTTTATCTCCTATAAAAGGAGAATTTATTACAGCGTAATTAGGAAAAAAAGTTTGACCATAAGGACTATTAGGCGTCACCAGCATATCAACTTTACCTTGCCTACCTATTTCATAAAGTGATGAACTTATATTTTCTCTTAAAGCTGGGGTTCCTTGGTATCTATAATCTAAATAGTTTTTATCAGGGACTATATTATTATCTAGAGGGCCATATCTCTTAAGCTGTTGATTTAGGTTATTAAATCCTGATTTATCAACTTCAGGTTCAGTAAAAGGGGCTGTTGAAGATTCTTTAACACTATTTCTCTCATCATATACTTTAGAAGCTCCTAACAAATTTTTATAAGATGAGAGAGTTTTAAGAGAAGTAACACCAGAAGAAACCTGTCGTGATGAAGCAATAAGAAGATCTTTATTAGGATCCTTACTTAAAGAAGTATTACTGTCTTGAGGACCATATAATTTGGTTTGTTTACCATCTGCATCAAAACCAGTTTTAATTGAACCTGTATTGTTTTGATCAGATATTCCTTCTTTGAGGGAAGCACCTAATAATTTATTACCATTTATTGAAGATTTTGAATTATTAGACTCGTTAAAAGAAGTTTGTAAAGATGAAGAAATAAGAGAATCCTTATTAGAATCCTTACTTAAAGAAGTATTACTGTCTTGAGGACCATATAATTTGGTTTGAGTGCCATTTTCATAATTAAACCCAACTTCAACTGAACCTGATCCAGCATCAGACCAATCACTTATTCCTTCTTTGATAGATGCTCCTAATAATTTATAACCATTGATTGAGGTTTTAGAATTATTAGATTCATTAAAAGAAGTTTGTAAAGATGAAGAAACAAGAGAATCTTTATCAGAATTAATACTTAAAGTACTATTATTATCTTGAGGACCGTAAGTTTTTAATTGAGACCCATCTTCAGGGTTAATTCCTAAAAATTCAGGATCAGGATCAGGGACTTGAATACCACTCACTTCAGTATAAGTGAAGTATTCACTAGAAGCTCCTAATAAGTTAGTTAAATTTAAAGAAGTTTTAGAGTTAGCTACTTGGTTTCTAGAATTAGATTTAGATGTTGATATATCTTCACCACTATATCCTTTGGAACCTACTGTAAACTCTGTCCTATTAATAGTTGTATTTAACCCAGTTAAGCCCGCCCCAGGGCCACCTAAATAGTTAGATATTAACCTATCATTAGAAAGAGCAATACCATATTTAATAGCTTTAGTAGGATCTATATAAAAATCTCCAATTCCTTCTTCTTCTCCTTTTAATCCTATTTTTTTTCGAGTTAAAATAACTAACCTGTTACTATCTTGATCTGAATGATTATTTTTATACTCAGTGAAGTAGGTATCTCCTCCTATATTAAAAGAAAAATTACCTATATTAATAGGAGTACTAGGTAAATCAATAGGGGTTTCACCTAAAAGGTTTAAATGAGTACCTATAGCATTAACACCAACCTGAGCTATAGTGCTGGTTGGTAAGTATAAATTTCTTGGTGATCCTGGTATTTTAGGGTTTTGGGCTGCTAAAAGGTTAGTATTAGCTATGAATCTAAGCCCTCTAACAGTAGTAAATAATTGAGTTAATCTAGAAACATCTTCAAATCCTCTTTTTAAAGCCCCATCCCTTAATATAAAATCAGGAATGTCAACTGGTATTTCATCCGGTATGGGTTTGGTAATAAAAGGTTCTTTACTACTACCCATATTAGGTCTATCAAGCCCATATTTTATAGACTTGAGATTTGTTTTTAGATCAACTAAAGGCATCTAGTTAGAAAGTTCTCCCTTCAGGAGCATTATTTCTATAATTATTTGAAGGGATTTTACCGTTTAAATCTAAAATAGAAGGAGCAGGTTTATTTTTTAATCTAGGTTTACCATTTAAAGAATATTCATTATGTAATTTAGATTCTTTAAAATTAGGAATTGCAGCGTCTCTCCCATCTAAGTTAGAGTAAATTGATCCTTGCTTAAGTAATTGATTAATTATTGCCATGTTTATAAATATTTAATTATTGTATTTTATAAGATCCCATAGTCAAAGCTGTGCCAACTTTATTACCATCTAAAGTAACAGTACCTTCTTTAGCTAATAATTGATTTAAAATATTATTCATTTGATCCATTTTAGCTAATAAGGGACTTAAATCTATTGAAGGAGATGATGTTGGAGCTTGTGCTCCTCCACCACCACCTAAATTAGTCCCAGCTATTACAGTATCTTTATCATTTAAAGCATAAGACCCTTCAGGAGCGGTTAATATTCTTTTACCATACCCAGGAGATACAAGGTCATCTGCCTTTTGGGCTGATTTTAAAGCTATAGCTCCAGCGGCTATTCCAGCTACAACTGCTGCTATACCTATACCTAAAGTAGCAGCTGAAGCTGTGGTTATAGCTGCTATAGCCCCAGCAAATCTGGCCGCATTTTCTATTACTAACTGGCCTATATTTTTGATTATACCAGCGCCTTGGGCTATTATAGCTCCTAATTTAGTTTGTTCTAATGTTGCACCTATAGCTCTTAAAACATTCATACCTTCCTCTCGAGCTATTTGGTAATTTAAAGCCATATTTTGAAGCCCTAAACCAGTTAATATTTGAGCCCCTAGACCTAATTGTAATTCCTTAGCTAAAGTAACTCTTGCTTCTATAACAGATATAGCTCTATTTAAACCTAATATACTTCCTAAAACTACAGCTATTCCTCCCAATGTGGCTTCCCAAAATGAAAGATTTTCTAAGTCTCCTGATATTATTTTACTTATACCATCAAATGTGGTTTTAATAGGTTGAAGTAACTTATTAATAAGAGGTAAAATTACCATAACTAGATCCATTAAAGGAGATACAATAGCTAATATAGGTTCCGCTACAGATACAAATAATTCTTGCATTTTAGCTATAGAAGCGTTAAAACGTTCTTGTACAGATTGAGATTTAAGTTGGGCTGCTAATTTTTCATCACCTAATTTAGCTGCTATAGCATCGTCTGATAGACCTTGTTTTTTAAGGTTGTTATAAGCTTCTTGGGCTGTTCCTTCTTTCTCTCCTAATTTAGCTAAAACTTCTCTGTCTAAAATGGATTGAGCTAAATCATCACGAGATAATCCAATAGATTTAGCTAAAGCTTCTTGAGCTAGAACATTCATATCACCAAACTCAGCTGAACTTCCAACTTGTTTAGCAACTTCAGCAGCGGCTTCTCCTGTTTTACCTTGTAAAGCTAAAAATCTAGCCTGTTCAAAATTTAATTGTTTACCAGTTAATAATTCAGCTTCTATTTCAGATTCAATAGAAGATTGAAAATTAAGTAATCCTTCAGATATCTTAGAGGCTTGTTCTAAATTAAGACCAAACTTTTTAGCTTGAAGAACATTATCAGCTAAAGCTTTAGTACTTTT
>Ga0181343_1000763_pt1 | contig 13439 bp, 29 predicted proteins | sample Su13VDMLBSD_FD_130110 | JGI IMG/M metagenome (GOLD analysis project Ga0181343, IMG submission 130110) | Freshwater viral communities from Lake Michigan, USA - Su13.VD.MLB.S.D | ecosystem: Environmental > Aquatic > Freshwater > Lake | place: USA: Michigan | collected 2013-07-15 | reverse complement strand
GGTATGGAAACAAAAAAGGTCCACCTTTCGGGGGACCTCATTTTTTTTGTAATCCGGTTAGATTACGACACTCGGGTTTTCAACAATTCGTTACGGAACTTAAGAGCTTTGGTTTTGTTGGTGAAGTACTCATCGTACTGTCGTCCATTAACTGAAACTCTTACTCTGTAACGGTTGCCGCTACCGGTGGTGATTTGGTAGATGTTTCTACCGAGGCTGGTGTAGCCGGGGGTTTTGGTCTGTGTAGCCATAATATATGAAAGTTTTATATAAAAAATATAACATATATTATTCACAAAAAAAAATATAATTAAAAAAATTCGTAATACACTATGGGAGTGTAATACATGTTGGTCCGGTCATTATTCGTACCGTCGTATTACATGTCGTATATGTCGAATTCTTTGGTACCCTTGATGGACCGGTTCTGTTCCACCAACTGTCTTAGCACGTCCATGATTTCTCTTCCTACAGGTATGCCGGTCAATTCTATCTGTGGGACGAACTTGTCTGAGGATATTATTCTCAGGTTGGATATCCCTACTAGCCGGTATAGGAACGGTTCGTGGAGGTTTATGGACTTTATCCGGTGTATTAATATTTCGTCGGTGGTTACAGATAGAACTCCCCGGCGGTACAGTATACGGTCCTGATAAAACTCATATGTGGTGCAATAGGTCTCGAGCATTTTCCATGCCGGAATTATTAAAGTTATTCCCATGGTAAATGGTGATGCTCCTATACCAAAGATAACATACCCAAGGTTAATCCACTGTGATGGTTTAAAAATTTTTTGGTTCATTTTTTAAAATTGATTGGTCCGGTCATTATTGAGTTCCCGGCGTTACGGTGTGGTCCGGTCTTTATTCGGGTGCCGGCGTGACAGTAATCGTCGGAGGTTGGTCCGGTCTTTATTTGTGCAAGTTATTCAGGTAGTCGTCAAACTCCTCTTGTGTGCAGTACCGGTCTTTCCACTTCCGTCTCATGTAAGTGTGGTACCTTTGAAGTTTGTTTGGGCTGAACAGGTAGTATACAATGTAATACTCGTAGAGCCACTCAATTTTCTTTAAAAAAGTTTTCATGTTTGTGTTTGTTTTGGTCCGGTCATTATTGGGGATCCTACTGATCAGGATCCCCGTCATAAAAATTGTATTAGTAATCTGAATAAAAGTAACCCTGATCAGGACAAGTGTCCGGACCAATTGGGTCGAATACCCAACCATCTTTTTCCTCCACCAAGTTTGGGAAGATTACATTTGTTTGGTCTTCTTGGAATGCTAGGTCGATACCGGCATTCCGTGGGTCTTCTGAATCACCCAGACCATTCATCTCAGCCATGAGAACATAATAATCCTTTCCACCAAAATCTCCGTAACCCTCGTAGTTAGGTTCGTAATACGCATTACCCTTATCGTCCAACAGGTAGACCGGAAACGGTTTGCGTGTTGAATAACTATTTGGTATGCTTCTGTCTGTGTCCTGTGTGTGCCAACTAAAAAACCCCATGATATTTTGTTTTTCTAAATGTGTATCTTTTCTTTTGAACTATTTCAGTGTGTAATACAACCAGGTCGTCCACCGGGACATCCATGTACCTAACTTCCGTACATCCATCGGAGGACATCAATCGTCCGGTGTTACAACATACGAAACCAACAATAACACCAGAATCTGATTTGCTCCCGTTGAGAATACTTACGGGGTTAATTAACTCAATCTGGTTCTCACCCCTCTCCCTACGAAGAAAGGTTCCCGAAGTCGACTCCTGAACAATTTCCTTATGGACTTTGTCCCTGATTTCCTGAATACTTTGTGAGTAAGACATATATGTAAAATTATTAAAGTTTTCGAATATCACAAATATTTTTTAAAATATTTTTCGGTCCGGTCATTATTGTCAGTGCATGATCAGATCAGGTTGTTATACTCGTGGAGGTTGCTGTTAATCTCCTCATCCATTGCTTTGGATAACTTATCGGTTGCCTTGGACATGAACTCCTTGTTCTTGAGTAATACATTTAGGTTGTCACCCCAAAACTCCGACTTGTCCACAATAACCCTGATGTCCTTTGTTAACATCCCCTTCCTGTAGAAAGGATAACGAGCATAAAGATACTCCCGCACCAATGACAGCTTCACATCACTTGTAGGTCCGGTCATTATTGACTCCTTAGCCCGGATCTGCATGATCACTTCCTCCAGTTTTGCTAACTTCTCGAACAGGTTCTTATTCTGTCCAGTTAATGCATCATACTCTTTCCTAAGAGACTTAAGGTTCTTGGACTTGGAATCGATGTTGTTCAAGAATTCCGTGTACAGGTTAATCTCTTTTGCTGTCCCCACAATGTCAACGAAGACGCCGTCAGTTAATTTGTTTACTCTACCCATGTTTTTTGAATTGGTTTACTTTATTACTATAACAAAGATATCACATTTATACCATTACGCAAAGATATAATGCACCTTTTTGAATCATGCGCTGATCATAGCGCAGATAATGACCGGACTGTAATACATCGGTCCGGTCATTATTGGTGTATGCCTGGCATAAAAAAAACCCCTTTCGGGGCTTTATTGAATTACGAACTTGTTTGTGTCGACCAACTTGTTCCTTACCTTCTTGAACTTGAGTCCCACAATAACATCCTTATCGTCCCTGTACCTCATGTCATACAAGTCACCATTGATAACCTTCCGTCCCCAAAACTTGTCAGGTACCTCTTTAAAAACCACAGCAACTCTCACATTATTATTCAACATGGAAATGCAATCCTGTAGGTTGGAACCACTGTAGGAGAATGTCACATCGTAGTTCTTGTACTTCTTGACAAGTTCGGCTCTCTTGTAGACCTTACTATAATCGTAGAACTGAACATCGGGAAAGATTTGTAGTATGTTCTTTTTGACCCCGTCCACATCCAAGTAGAATGATTCAGGTGAAAGGTCTGAAGTGTTATTGAGTCTTACACTGAAGTGGTAACCCAAATCCTTTGCCTTCTTTTGTGCATTGGTGATATCGTCAACCAACCACTTCATAAAGAACTCCCTGTGCTCAAAGAACAGCTTCGTCTTTTTTATCCGTGACTTGTTAATTCTATTTTCCCTCACATCGATTCTATTCCGACCCGATTCGTGTATACACAACTTTGTGCACTCCTTTGTTCTCATGGGGCAAACTTCGTATCCACTCATTTTTGCAGGTGCAAGATAAATTGTGTATACATGCTCGTCATACTTGTATGCCTTCTCATGCTTGGTCGAGTTGTTAACCATGCCTAAGTAGGATAACCCCGTTACCCTCTTAGCCTGTGCGATTGATTTGTATTCCATGATATTTCAATCAACTTCGTAATCCTCGATAATTGATTCTTGTTCGGGAGTCAAAACATCGTCACTCACCATAGTAATATAGTACTTGGTGAAGGGAATCATGGATTCGAATTCCTCAACCTGTAGGTTGAAACTTTCCTTGGTGTCAGCGATAATACTTCTACCAAATTCGTCATTTGAATTCTTATCAAATGCGGTTACCTGTACATAAACTTCAGTGTCCATAGTGTTTTTTTTTAAGTGTGTCATAAAAATAAAACAAATTATTCATTCCACCAAATTTCTTTTTATTTTTTTTTCGAGTAACCCCTTAAGTCCGCCGATATATCTATCGAAAGCCAAACTTGTTCCATCGTGGCACCATTGGTTAAGGATTCATACAATACTTCCTGTGACTGCTCGGGAGTACATTCGTAACTACATGTTACATCCTCCACACGCCACATGTTACCCGTGAAGTATCCACGGCGAGTTAATTCGTTTCTGAGTTCTTGGTCTGTGTAATTTTCCATAGTGTATTTTGTTTTTATAAAGTTAAAACAATAATTCATTTTCACCAAATTTATTTTAAAATTTTTATCTGTAATACGAATGGGTCCGGTCATTATCCCGACAGTGCACGACCTTGAACAACAATATACGACCTTGAACACTATGTCGGTCCGGTCATTATCTGCGCTGCGATCAGCGCATGATCATGCTGCGTTTAGCGCAATAAAAAAGCCGTAACATTTCGGTTACGGCTCTTAGGAACAAAACAATTAAATAAACAAACACTACTTTTTCACAATCACATCAAACAGATTCTTATAGTTGTTATCTATTAGTTCTTGTTGTGACTTTAGAACTTCCTCCAACGAATTAATCTTACCTGTGAGTTCCCAGTTCTTTTTATTGGTTGAAGTCCATCTCTCCCAATACTTACGATTCTCACTCAATTTGATTTTCACAAACACTTTCTTGGACTTATCCACCAAGTTAATACTATCAGCTTCCATAGATATGTTTATTTGATTTCGACTGCAAATGTACAACAAATATATTAAAAAACAATAAATAAATGTTTTTGTTTAAACAATTTCAAAAAAAGTTGAACAAGGGTTCGGTCCGGTCTTTATTCGATTTTTTCCTGTTTAACGAATGACCAATCCACTTAAACAAAAAAAGGTATCCGAATCGGATACCCTTTTAACCATTTTTAACCCTTTAAACAAATAATATTAAAATCTTAGGTTGACCTTATCTGACCTACGATAGTTGTAGATACCCTCAATCATTTCGATATATTGGTCAACAGTTCCACATTGAACGAAGTTCATTGGTCTTAATTTTACTTTGTGGAGGAATTCCTCAAACTTAAATTCGGGTTTGTTGGAAAGGATTTTAACCAACGCTCTAACAAAGATAGCTCGGTTGTAGAATTTCTCCCCATAAGGTTTAAGTTGGAGAATGTAATCCGCCCATTGTCTACCTTTGGACTCATTCTTAATTGTCCATTCACCCGATTCAAATTTCTCTCTCTTAACAGAAGTCATACTATTGTTGAGGAACATAGCGATTTCGGTGTACTTGAACATCGGGTAATCATTTGCGAACTTGTCAAAAATAACATAGTTCTCATTTCCACGAACAACAAACTTATGTAGGTGGTCAAATGGAGACCAGTTCGACTGAAGTGTATTCATGTCGGTCATTTCTTCCACACCAGCTCCTTTTGAAATTTTGTAACGAACAGGTGTGTTGGTCTCCATAGCCGCTTTGACTCTGTGTTGTCCATCAATCACCTCACCCTTACCATTAATGGTAACCACCGAAGTAGACAACCATCCTTTTACTTTCATTCTCTTTGATAGACCAGTAACTTTGTTCTGTCTAATCACTCTGTTGTCACTACGGAACTTGAAAATCGAGTAATCTTTGGTTTCGAAAATTTCACCAACTTTCTTACCTCTCTGTAAATTAACCATAATAGTGTTGTTCAGTAACCCTGTCCCCGTTTTGGTGTGTTAAATTGTTTTTATTCCTTTACAAATATATAAACTTAATTCAATTCCACCAAATAATACACAAATATTTTTCAATATTTTTTTCGTTTTTTAATCAATTTCGTTGATTTAGTGGAAAACAACTTTAAAGTTGTTTGTGACAACCAAATATAACAACCAAAACATTATAGTGTCCCGTCCTGAGTCAGGAAGATAATGACTGGACCATAGGGTTCGGTCCGGTCATTATTCGACTGGGCCCCTGCAGAATTGGCAATAAAAAAACCCCAACATTTCTGTCGGGGTTCTCGGATACAAAACACACTTAACTCTCTAACACTAAAAGTTCTCGATACTCTTTTTCGGTAATATGTCGTGTTGTCTCACTTACTTCGTGTTCCTTCTTCTTCTTAATGAGAATACAATCACCTTGTCGAATCATTTTTTCAATTCCTCCTTCTTTGATATTGGTTTGAATTGTCCAAGCGACCGCCTGAATTGGTGTTATCAATTCTCCATAGTTAATACTACTACTCACACCCAAGTGTCTCTCACCAGTCATTGAATTATTGGTGACATAGACACTAACCGAATCAATCCAAATCAAATACACTCTATCTGTCGAGGTGTCCTTACATTGAATGAAATGAAATTTTCTTTCATTCGTTGACCAACCAAAACGGCGACTTCCATCACTAAGTCCGAGACTCTCCGCATTAACCTCAAAAAGTGCATAGGTATCATCGAACTTCAATGTTTCTACTTCACCTTTTTGATTAACAAAGGTTGTTGTTTTGGTAATTGTTTCAGAACTAAGTAATGTTGGATTCACCTCACTTACCAAGTTCTCGATTCCGAGACAACTAATTGCAATTCTTCTCTCCTCTATATTTGAGAATGTTGAAGAAATTTCTTTGAATGTAATTGGTTCAATTTCATCCCATATTTCGGGTTGGTTGAACCAAGTTGGACAATTATTCCCGTGTTTCGCCTTGATTAACTTACAACCAATGTTGTAGTCGAATCGTGTGTTGTTAATGATGATTTTCATTTTGTTTCAGTTTTTTTAGAAATCACTTTCTTCTGTGTAATAAAATCTACCACTTACATTCACCCGTAATACACCATCCTCAATGTTACAACCCTCACCATCTTCACCCGTATCAAAGTTTCTACCATCTCCAACATCATCACCCTTTCCATCAATATCGAAATCATTTGCGTCTGACTTGATTCTTTCAACTAAGGTATTCAAAAGTTCCTCATCCTCATCTGTTAAAACACACTCACCTTTGAAATTGATATTGGCTTCACCATCCCACTCGCTGTAGTTGATATTCTCAATCTTCTCCTCAAGTAGTTTAAACTCCTCATCACTTAATTGAACTTCCATAGTACCACCGAATGTTTCTTCCCACTCACTTTTGGCATCTTTGTAATACAGAAAATCCTCCTCATCCTCTTCCTCATCATAAGTAATTTCCACCTTTCCAAACTCACCCATATAGTGACCATCGGATACTTCGTAAAAGTCTACTCTGTCATAGATTACACTCTCAAAATAATCTGTCAACTCCGCAACTTGAACTTCATTGTCTTCGTTGTCATACAGAGCGAAACTGGTTTCATTCATTGAATCACCACCACAAGAAAATGTCATCACACATTTTGCAATGTTGTGTTTCTTCCAAAGTTCAATATACTCATTACTAGTTTGCATGGATTTTTTCGTTTAATTGTTGAACAATAAATTTTCCTTCTTCTGTGTCAAGTTCCTTCACCCCGTTATTCATCCAAGGCTGAACTTGTAAATGTTTTAAGTAATCTTGTGGAGTTGGTACGAACTTCATACGGAAATCCTCCGCTATGTGTAACATCGCCACATCCACCACATCAACACTCTTTCCATCGCTATTGATAATGTTATACCCAAATATCTTCGGGATAATAGTATAGGCGAACCAAGTGTTGTGAGTCATCAAACGGGCACTATTATTATTCATAGTAGCCTTTGGACTATCAATCAATTCGTGGATTGGTAGATAATCCTCCACCTTACCTCCCCATCTTTTTACAGAGGACTTTGAGTGTATTAAGGGATTAGCCATATTAGTCCCAGATACGGGTAATTTTTTGTTCAAACGGATTGAACTCAACTTGTTTCCCCATAACCCAATCACCTTTTTCAACTTGAAGTGTTTGGTGTTCACCGAACTTTCCGCTCGGGTGCTCGTGTTTCAAAAGACTCTCTTCTAAAACATCGACATCTGTAAATTCAGTTTGAGAACCAATTTCAAACTTTCCGTAGAGTGTGTGTTGGTGAACTCCCTCACCAACCAACAAAGTGTGTTTTGTTTTCTTTTTCATAATTAAGTTGTTTTGTCTTACAAATATATAAAAGAAAACCAAGTTCACAAAATTTAATTCATTTTTTTTAAAAAAAGTTTTCAAGCCCTGATCCAGGTGAAATAATGACTGGACCGTAATACATTGGTCCGGTCATTATCTGTGTGCAGGTGAGCTGCAACTTGCGCATGAGCACTAGCAATTAACGCAGGGAGAAGTTAGGTCCGGTCATTATTCGACACGATCAGGATCATGACAGGTGCACATAAATTTGGGCAAAAAAATAAGGGGATGATTTCTCACCCCCTAACTTAAACAAACACTAAACATTTAATGAACACTAATAAAGTATAAGGAATTAAATTTAAAAAGTCAACTCCTTCTTTCGAGATACTTTTTAATTCCCAAAAGGTGTGAGACCATTTCCTTGTCTTCTTTATTTAGTGAATCATACCACCATGCCGAACAATTTTCCAAAGGTGTACCACTTTCTTTATCAATGTTGCCGTTGTCATACATCGCGTATGTGATGAATGTTTCGTCATCAACGGCAGAGGCTACGGAGTTCAAAACTACTAACATATCCTTTTAGTCTTGGATTACGAATTCCACATTACTTGACATATCGTTCTTCCCACTTACAACCGTGAGTGTTTTAAATTGGCAATAACTCTCCAATTCATCCAAAGGGATTCTGCCGTTATTTGAACTATAATACCCTTGCGCCTGATACCTACTTCTCCATTTAATAAAGGCTTCCATTGCTCCTTTCATTGAAGGATAAGTGTAGTTGTCGAATTCGATTGTAATCCCATCTGGGGATAGAACCATGTATTTTTTTCTGGTCATTTTGGAATTGTTTGTTGTTCAGTCAAAAATATAAAATACAATTCATTTTACCAAATACATTAAAGTATTTCTAACAATTCTTTTTTTGCCGTCTCTGTCACTTCTCGACTAAATCCGCCGATATTGAATGTGACTGGTTCGTACATTCCGATTGGACGATAATACTTCCAATCATAAATTGTGAAGACATCCCCTTTTGAAGTCTCCAAACAAAAATCGAAATTGACTTTATCATTTCCCTTATTATCGCCCGTATAAGATTCGGGAAACAATTCGATTAACTTGCCCACATTGGTGATAATAGTTGTGGAATGGAACGAAGTTCCACCAGAGTCTTTGTTTGTGTGTTTTGCCATGATTTTAAGTTGTTAAATAGTTTCTGTCTTTTTTAAACTTCAAAGTTCTACATTCTTCGATTGTCAAACCAATGAACTCACTTGGTGTGAAACTAATTTCATCGGGATAATACTCGAATAAAAATTCCTCATTACCATCTTCTAAGGTAACATACACTTTAGGCATCGGGTCGAACAAACTCTTGGGTTGTTCCGTGATTCTACTTGATATGATTTTCATAGTGTTTTTGTTTCTATAAAGGTAAAAAACTTTCTCCATTTCACCAAAATTTATTTTATTTTTTTTTTGATTGGTACAGCAAGCCCCGTAATAATGACTGGACCGTAATACATTGGTCCGGTCATTATCTGCGTGCTTCTGAGCTGCAACTTGCGCATGAGCATGGTGCAGTTAGCGCATAAAAAAACCCCCACATTTCTGTGAGGGTTGTTGGTAACTCGTATTACACAAGTTCCACCATTTCATTAAAGATACCTTGTTCTCGTTTCCCGTAGACTCCGAACATCTTGGTTTCGGTGTTGTCATCTTTGGTGAGTGAGTGTGTGGTATACTTTGTCACACCACTGAATAGTCCCCACATATTGTCACCCTTTTGTTGGATTTCACCATTTAGGTCAATGTAGAATCTGCCCAGTTTGTTTCGAGTAACAGACGGAATTGAATCGTGGTCTTTCAAATCAATGTTCTTGTCAATGTTGAACAACTTTTTAATAATGTTGTCCTTGAACAAGTCATCGAAACGGGTCTCACTAAGTTGAACGATATTGTCGAACACCTTTCTCTCTTCTTGTAATACACCCTCAAGTCTCTTACAAACTTCGTCCACTTTAATCACCATGTTTTTGGTGTGACGAATCTTTGTGTCCATTTCTCTGAATGAGGCGAAAAACGAATTCATACAACTAATAGTAATGTTGCTAGGTCCGAAAGCCAAACTGGTCGAGCCGTCAAATGAGTTGATGCCCGTTAAGTAACCTTCCACCTTGTCATTACCCAATCTTAAATCATTTGACTTAAGTTGAATGTACACACGAGCACCACCTTTGAAGTGTCCACCATTCTTAAGTTCCAAACCCGTTTGTTGGGATACTCTATCAAGTAGTTCGATTAATTGATAGTTTTGGTACGGATGATACCCGTCACTACGAACAGATAGAGGTGTGTTGGTGTCGTCACGAACGATTGCACTATAACCACCTAATAAGATACCACTTTCAGTTGTAATACCTTCAGTTCTTACACCCCAATTAAGGTCAGACTTCTCAAGAATGTCTGTAATACGATTTGTTTGTTCCATTTGATTTTTGTTTTAGTTTCTACAAATTTAAAACAATTTTTAATATGTGCAAAATCTAATTCCATTTATTTTAAAATAATTTTCAACGACCCGTCGAGATATAACAGGAGTAATAATGACTGGACCGTAATACATTGGTCCGGTCATTATTGGATACGATCAGGGTGAAGAATTCAGTAGACATAAAAAAACCCCCGATACTATCGGAGGTCTTATTAAGGTAGAGGATTTTACTCCTCTAACAATGTCGATACGAGTCTCTCGGATTTACCACTATCCCACATATCATCGTTCCAATCCTCACCAAGATTTAAACAAGTTTGGTAGGTTATATAGACAATACCCTCCCATTCATTATTTAAGGGAATACATTTAACGAATCCTTCGGTTCGTTCGTTGATAGGGATTAACTCCTTTTTCACAAGGAACAGAAGTACTTGTTCGTACTCTAAAAATTGGTCGGTGTCATCGGACTCGATATACTCCACCATCCCTTGGAAGTCCAAGGAGAACTCAAACTCCACATTGGAAGTAAGGATTTTTTTGATTTGGGATTTGAACAAAGTGTCCATAGTTTGTGTGTTCAGTAGACCTGTCCCCGTGTTAGTGTTTGTTCTTTCAAATATAACATTTTTTTTGATTCCAAACAAAATAAATTAATTTTTTTAAAATCTTTTTTTAAGGGGACTTCTTTAAAAAATTCGAAGAAGTCATTTCGAATAATGACCGGACCTGTAATACATTGGTCCAGTCATTATCCCACAGCGCCAATCATGGATTAAACTTATATATTAATGGACTCGGTCCAGTCATTATTTTCCGACGCCAACAACCACAAAAAAAAACCCCGATTATTCGGGGTCAAAAATTTCAAACTTGTCTTCGTCAGGGATGACTTGTAACCTTCTACCATTATCCCACTTAATTAAGTAGGTATTCAGACTATCGACTCCTACAATCGTTCCCAACGAATTCGGTGGAATCGGGTAAGGGTCATCCATAAAAATCATTCGGATTCGTTTACCGATATTGTCTGTGTATGTAGTAGGTTCCATTAGTCATTAGAAAATAACATTTCATAAAGTCCCATTAAGAAAGGATGAACATCCTTATCCGTTTGTTTGAGTTCACCATCATTGGTAATTGTAAACTCCACCTTTTTTCCGTCAGTTGTTCTGTACCAACCCGTTACTTCATTACCCTTTCCAAAGGACAATTTTTGTTTTTTAATTGAGAGTGTCTCCATTGTTTTTTTGTTTTGTTTGTATAAACATAATACATTTTTAAATAAAAACAAAATTATTATAAAAAAAAATAAATTATTTTTTCACCTCCTGACCGTCAGGTGGTTAATAATGACTGGACCCGTAATACATTGGTCCGGTCATTATTCGACACGATCAGTGTGAATAACTTAACAAGGTATAGGAACAAAAAAAGGGTACCATTTAAGGTACCCTCCGTACAAACAAACACAAAACAAACACTACACTAATTCACTCTTCAAATGTGCATCGACCATACCTACTCCGTCTGTCATACATTCATCCTCATCATAATAACCGAAACAACTTTCGACCTCCTCTTCGTGTTTGTGTCCCAAACTACAAGTCTTAATCTTGAATACCTTAAACCCGAAACACTCACCCCTCAAAAACTTGTCATAGGTATCAACTTCATCCTCAAGATATTTTATAACTTTTAATTCATCAATACATTCGTTCTCAATCTTATCTTTGGAAACATAGATAAAACCAACCTGTCCCGAATCAAACTGACAACCGAAAGGACTTGTACGAATTGTAATTCCTCCGTGGTCATATAGGTACAAAGGTAAAATCGTAACCTCACCTTCTCTCTCCTCAATTTCATTCCTCAAATCTCCCCATGAATCGTAGTTCTCACTTCGATAATCCGTGGTGTCCCCCAAATCGTGTCGTTTGTGGAAACATACCATCGTACCCAAATTGTCCCAACTTCTTGGGTCAGTAGGATAATTGTCATAGTAGGTTCTTACCAAATAATCCCCAATCTGTTTTTCTTCATTTTCTACCATATCATTATTGTTTAGAATTAATTCCTTTACAAATATAATAGAAAAATAAATCCACACAAAATAATTTAAGTATTTTTTTTCCCGTGACGGTCCCGGACGGAAATAAAGACCGGACCGTATTACATTCCGTTAGTGTAATACACCCTTTTGGTCCGGTCATTATTGGACACGATCGGGGTGATCACGAGGATCCGGGCGAGAACAATGTGGTGAAATAAAAAACCCCGACAACATAGTCATCGGGGTTAGTTAGTATTCATCAACCTAAAAATATTTTACTACCCAAATATAGGTATTAAGAAACCAAATGTAATCCAACTCCAGAAAATTATTACAGACAACCCTCCAAACAAATCCCAAAACTCCCTTCGGTCTTCTTCCCACAACTCCACCACATCAATCCAAACTTCCTTCAACAGATTTTTCATATCCAATTAGTTTTATCGAACATATTCAGTTCATTTTGTTCTCTGTCCAAATAATCAACCCTATTGTAGTTTCGTTCTCTTGGAACATATTGATTCGACCGACCTTTGTACATATTGTAATTGGTCTCCATTCTTTCCTCCAAACTTGGAGTCTCCCAAACATGGGATTGGTAGTGCCCCTCTTTGGTTTCTTGGTCCAGTCTTAATATGGTCTGTAAGTCTTCCTCGACATTTATGTAACTTTCGTTTCCTCTAAAACAAATTTTGGTCGAGTACCTCTTTGACACTTTGTCAAACACTTGGTAGACACTTTCCACATTTTCCAAATTGACCAATGTAGGTCTATCTGTTCCATAATAAGTTAATTTTACTAACATAGTTTTATAGTTTATGAATTTTATTGAATAACACTCTCACAAATCTTTCAAACGGAGTTTCGTCAAGGTACTTTGCAACCCCTATTGGTTTAATCCCACCACTTGGATTCTTTTGATAGTAGTCTGTTTTTAATTGGTGTTGACTACCCACATTGAACTCCTTAACCCACTCATTGAAAGACATTTCTCTTTCTGTTACTTTTAAGTTTTCCATATCATTTAGATTTTGTTTATACAAAGATATAAAATATTTCGTATTACAAAAAAATATACCAACTTTTTTTTGTGATATTTTTTTCACCTCCCGACTGAAGACAGACGGAAAAAAGACCGGACCCGTAATACATCCCGTAGGTGTAATACACCCCTTCGGTCCAGTCATTATTTTCCGACGATCGGGGTGAAGAACTCGGT
>Ga0181343_1000762_pt1 | contig 13451 bp, 14 predicted proteins | sample Su13VDMLBSD_FD_130110 | JGI IMG/M metagenome (GOLD analysis project Ga0181343, IMG submission 130110) | Freshwater viral communities from Lake Michigan, USA - Su13.VD.MLB.S.D | ecosystem: Environmental > Aquatic > Freshwater > Lake | place: USA: Michigan | collected 2013-07-15 | reverse complement strand
TTGATTTGAGAGGCTGAGAGGTGGGAAAATTTGCTAGTCATGTATAATCTCTTTTCGTTACATAGAGATTATACTAATATTTATTTATATTTTTAATTTTATTTATCGTTCAATTTGCTTTTTTCCACGAGGATTTCAATCTTTAATTCTAAATCTTGCATCTTCTCAGACAATCGATCAATGATAGGGTCTTGCTTTTCTTTGAGAGATACATAACGATCAAAAATAGGGATAATTTGTTTGGCAACATAAGCAAGTACAAGTAAGCCTACGCTTTCGCTATTCTTTGCTGCTAATACCCAAAAGTCTTGTGGTGGTTGTAGATCAGACATGAGATTTATCCTTTAGTGAAACGGTAACTTTAAAATTAGCTTGCCATAAACTTTCTGATTCAAGAGGATTTTTTTCTATGACCAGGTCATGGATATAGTACCAAGCTGGAAGAACGATTTCAGTCCATGATCTGAATTTTATGATAGCCGTTCTCTCAAAACACTTCGAGAGCGGTGCGAGTGTATTTAGATCATCTACTAAGACTCGTATCTGGTGTATTTGCTCTAAACAATCAAAATGTAAGGTGATTGTGTTATCACTTGCTACTTGTTCTTTTAACCTCAGCCCGCTTCGTAAATTTGTATAAAATTCTATCTCGTCCATCAGCTCAAGCGGTGAGTCATGCAATCCTAGTTCTATTATCATCTTGCACCATTCTTTTGTAAGTTTAGCACAAGTATGCGATATTTATTCAGTTAAGGTAATAAAAAATATTCAGCGGGCTTGTCACATAATTGTCCTAGCTTACGAGCCAAGTCCCATGAAGGTTGTGCTTTACCTGAGCATACAAGAGAGAGCATTGTGTTGGTATACCCCAATTGCTTAGCGATTTCTCTTAGTGGCAAGCCGGTCTTTTCTCTAAGGAGACGACCTTTTTCGGTGATGACATATGATCTAGTAGTTTTGGTAGTCATGCTGCTTTCCTTTTCTTACATCATCTTGATGAGAATGTAAATTGTTGTGCATAGGATTGTTAGAGAAGCTAGTTCTGAGAGAGTACCCAAGAAGAAAGCCTTTGTTTGTTCTTGTTCTTGTTGTTCTTGTTGCTCACTATAATCAATGTAAGGTGACCATTGAGCGAGAGGCTTAACTCTAGGAAATTCTTTTGTTTCAGCCATATCTTGAGGTTGTACTTTGGTCCAGAGACCGCAATTAAACTTGTTCATTTGTCATGCTCCTTTAGGTTTAAAGACCAAAGCTTGAGAGTAGAGTTTCGATATAAGAAACAACATCACCGTCTTCTGGCATGTCATAGCTATCCCAAACATCCCCATCAGCATTGAGCAAGAGGATTTCGCTTTCAGTGACTCGGAACAATGGCTTGCCGTAAGCCATTGCGTTTGTTGGGATGACGAGAGCATCAGTTTGACTGTATGCACTTCTAAAACGACGGCTACTTGCTTCGAGAATTTGATCTACTGGTGATTGTTGCATATCATTGCTGCTTTCTTCGGTTGCGGTGATTTCGATACCATTACCTACAAATCCGTAGACGGTGACGGTTTCTTGTGTTTCAATTGCTTGATCGATTGCTTCTAAGACTTCTTCTTCTTCATAGAGAGCCTTGATTTGATCTACTGAGCCTTGAGCGACGATTTCTTGAGTTTGGATATCGATGATTTGAATTTGCATTTTGCATTTTCCTTCTGATCCTCAGATCATTTTTGTTGTTTGCTTTGTTATTTATAGATATATATAGATTTATGTATATTGTCAAATAAAATTTAAATATTTTTTAAAAGTTTTTTAAATCGACCTTAGAAATGTAAATTTGTTGCCTATCCCCTCGTATAGGTGAGTGGGCTTCTTTATCCCAACGATAAGACAAGGTTGTTTCACATACGGCCTCAATGTCTGGCGTCATGATTTCCATGCCTAGCTTCATCAAAAGAGATAGACGGTCTACGGCGTCCTTACCTTGTTGTGTGTAATGCTCGTTATCTATATCGCTCACGGGTATCTCAATGATAATTTCATCATGGATAAAACACACAATCCGAGAGCCAAAGAGAGGTGATAGCTTGTGAAACATGCTCTCTTCAAATACGAGGATTAGAGCATTCTTAGCCCCATCGCTAGCCATGCCCTGAAACGGTGAATTGCATGCATTCGTATACCCATCACAAAAGCGAAGGCGGTTTGATCTAGGATATTGGAAAACGGCTTTGAAAGCCCCACCATTCCAAGCAATATTTTTACGGTGAAGTTCTTCGTTTTTAGGTGCATTCTCGGCTCTCACTTTAAAGTAATCCACCATCTCAGAATAAACTTGTTTCCATGCTTTGATTGACTTGTCCACCTCATGAAACTTGAGGATATTTGCACCTTTGAAACCGTAGCCTTTAGCATAAGAGATAAAACTCTTTACCCCAAGCCCCCCCGCCAAGCCAAAGTTCAAAACCTTTGCAAGATTTCTCTTCTCTTTCAAGTCTTTGTATAGTGGATGTTTCTTATCACCGTAGTACTCAATCGCTTGCTCATAGGTAACACCGCAAAATTGTGCTGATACGAACAAGTGAGGATCAAAATTAGGATCAGCCTGATATCTCTGGGCCAAGATACTATTCCTACCTTCATCAATGTGAATTTGGCTGAGAGTCCTCATCTCGGCATTACTATAATCGCACAAGCCAAGTATATGCCCTTTACTAGCACGAATGACATTACGGACTGAGCCAGAGCGTGGTACGTTTTGTAGGTTTGGGTCACTAGAGCTTGTTCTACCCGTCCCCGCCCCATATCCCTTGAAACGATACCTGAGCCTATTGTCAGCACAATCAAAAGCCTTCGCAAAATTCTTGAGATAGGTATTGCGTTGTTTTGTGATATCTCGGTATTCATCGATCAAATCAAGGATTTCAAGGATATCTTTAAAATCATGACCAGTGGCCTTATTCATCAAAAAGATTAAGTTCTCAGTAGCTTCTTCATCAATAGAGATATCCCCGCCGTTTGTCCGTTTCCTATCCCTATGGGATACTTTAAGTAGGTCATAGATTTCCACAAATTTATCTTGTAGAGGTTTGGGGGGGATTTTGTAGCCGTCCCTATCCTTGATCATGAAGCCCTTTGCAACGATTTGAGTAGCAAGTTCTTGCTGCCTAATCTCAAGTTCTCGATCAGCCGTTGCGTGCATAGTACGATCAAGGTGGATACCCGTATAAACTGATGCAAAAGCAAGTACAAAATCAGCATAGGTTTGACGAGGTAAATCTTCCAAAAAGTACATGCCTATTGTTTCCCCCAATCTACAAGACCTTGCCCACTGAATATAAAATAAAACTCGTGCAAAAATAGCATCTTCCTTAGCATAGGCAACGGCTACCTCATCCCATTCATCTATTGGGGTATCAATCAAATCCCCAAAGCTTGTTCTAATACCTGACTTCTTAGTATCTTCTTCAAAGAGTGATAGATTATCATCAGATTTCTTACTCTTCCCGCCCTCTTTGATCTTCTTCAAGTGATTGTACTTAGCCTCACTGAGAAACGGCTTCATGCTCTCAAGTAAAGATACTTGACTATGTAACCAAAGCGATGGAAGGCTTGCATTCATCATAGCTTGACCGATTGCCGTACATACAATACGACCATCTTTCAAGGCTTTTACAATAGGGATGAGAAGAGAGTAATCTTGCTTTAGCATGACTAAAAGATCGAATTGTGCATTGTGTACGGCAATAATGCAATTTCTCTTATCAAGTAACTCTCTGAATTTCTCAACGGTTTCCGTAGCATTTAGGATCAAAGTTTGATCAAGTAGTTCATCAGTGACATCCAAAACACCACCTTTGAAAAGGCTCTTGCATGGGGTATCTGGTAGGGCAAAAGTCCCACACACAAGACGGGGGATTTCCCCAGTAGAAGGGATGAGAAAAGTTTCAGTATCAAAGCCTATGATTTCATACTGATCAAGATGAGAAGACAATCGCTTAGCAATGTTTTCTAGTTTCATGGGTATTGCTCCATTTTAAAAGTGAGATAATCTATATAAACATTTTTATATATAAGATCAAGCATGATTAAAAAATTTTTTAAAATGTGCTGATAGATCCACAATGTTTTTTTTCTAAAAAGAGATTGCTCTTTGTGTTATGAGATAGATCAAATGAAAGGATCAAATATGAGTGAAGATTTAGATTTAGGTTATGTGATTATGATCGATCAGCTAGGGACTGATCTGGACATTGTGAATGCTGCTAGAGTGAGTTTTAATAAAGAGTCAACCTACATGACTTTAAAAGATATTCGCTTGATGAAATACCTTTGGCAACATGAGCATACAAGCCCCTTTAGAATGACTACTCTCAAGTTCAAGATTAAAGCCCCGATCTTCGTACTTAGGCAATGGATGAAACATGTTGTCGGTTGTACATGGAATGAAGCCTCAGCTAGATACACTGAGATTGAAGAGAATGATTTTTTTACACCTCAAACATGGAGATTACAACATCCAAGTTCTAAGCAATCAAGTTATGGGGAAGTGGATCCACATGTCTCTAATCAAGCCTTTGATAGACTAAGTGAAAGCTACGAAATTGCTTATCGTAATTACCGTTGGATGCTAGAGCAAGGGATTTGTAGAGAGCAAGCAAGAATACAATTGCCCGTTGGTATGTATAGTGAATGTATCTGGAAGGCTGATTTACAAGCCGTATTCAATTTCCTTACACTAAGACTTGATCCACATGCACAACAAGAGATTAGAGCATTTGCCAAAGAGGTGCATAACATCGTTTCAATTGCTTTCCCTGAAGCCACTAAAATGTGGGAAATTGCTCACAAGATAGATCAAGAATTAGCTGAGCAAAAGGCTGCGCTTTGGGAAACACTAGGCAAGATCAAATAAGGTTATACTACCCTCTTATAATAGTATTTCATTCTAATTAAATAATAGTGGTATTGCCCTTTACTACCCGCACCATTCCAAGCTTGCACAATGTGCCAAGGTACGCCAAAGTATTCATACACCGCACCACGAACGAAAAGAACGGTAAGCATTTGAGTCATAGGGACATAGAAAAAGGCTTGTATGTTGGATGAGTCAAAATCAGAAAAACTATATTGTTGAGGGGTAAAGAAATTTAGGCTTGTGATAGGTGTGCCCATGATCTTTCTCTTACCAGGTATTTGTACTTGCATTTGTTTTCTCCTTCTTTCCCCCAAGCATACAAAATTGATTTAATCTCAGCACAAATAAAAAAGCCTCGCTTTTCAACGAGGCTTTTCTATCTCACTCATCCGCTGTATGTGGAGCATGCGAAACGGATTTTATTATTCACATGGGACAAGCTTGCACCTATCCCATGCTTTACAAAGCATCAACAACACAACATCCAAAAGGAGCATGCTTGATTTTTTTTTTTTTTTACTTTAGATCAGCTAATCTCTTCGCTTGATCTTGCTTGTCAGCTGGCACATTGATAAAGTTCAGTACGGTGAACGGTGTCCCGGCCTTAGTGGTAATCTCTTTTGCAACGATTTCGATCTTGAGACCTGAGAGGAAAGACCGACCAGTTTCGGGATTTTGTGCTAATGCCTTAGCAATGATTTCTTTAGTAACACCTTTATCGGACAAATTCAAGGCTCTTTGAATAAAATTCTTTAAATTTGCTGGTGCAAGGTCACTATCAAGCATTTGCATCCAAGAAGCTTCTGATCCAGTACCAAGTTCAGCTACATCGCTATCGAGAACGGTAGTTTCAAGAACAATGAACGGTCTTCGCTTTCTAGTTTCAGCACGCTTGAAATCGATGATCTGAACTAGGTAGTGACCGGGAACAAAATACTCGGATTGTCTTGTAGGTTTAGCACCTGCAATTTCATCAAGGAATGGATCAGAGCTGAAGATATCATCATTTTGATTTTGCTTTGCCATAAAAAAACTCACGTTGATTAGTGTTGACGGCTTTGTTATGATCAAAGTATAGCAAAATCTTTATATAAGGTCAATCTTTTGAGAAGACTTTTAAGATGTTTTTAATGATTTCTGGATCATTCTCATCAATATCATCTAGTGGACTGACAAATGGATCCGTTGCCTTAATCTTTTGCTTTGGTGGTGTGGGTATCTCTACTTTAGGCTTGCTGCTATGTTGTGCAAGATGTTGTGCACCTTGTTCTATGTTCGCTTTTTGCACCGCTTGATTATGTGCAAGTAGTGTTTTCACATCAGCATCCACCTTGATAGGGGTATAGCTTGATTGAGAGGTGATTTGAGCAATAGACGGGACAATTTCCCACTTGAAATCATCATCATCGTCTTCTTCAATCTCTGGGGTAAAGGTATCAAAGGACTCAGACTTGTCTAGGATAATAATCTCTGGCTCTTTTACTACAATGCTTTGTTGTTTTTTAAGAGCCTCTTCAAGTTCTTTGATCTTTTGTTCTAGTGAGCGAACGGTCAAGTCATGCTCTCTTACCGCTCTCAAAGTCTTGCTCTCTTCTTCATCATCACGAAGTCCCGCATAGGGATTGAAATCAAGCAAGCTCTTACCATCCTTAGCTACGAATTGCCAACAAGTACCGCCAACCTTACGCTCTACTTTTACAAGTGGATACTCTAAACTACCCATAGCCTCAATCACTTGATTTTGGTGCTTGATAAATCCAACCTCTTCTTTTACACCAGCTTCTAAAGCATGATACTTGAAGCTGAAATTGTTCTCACCTTGATCTTTGAAGAACTTGATCAAGGCGTCTTTCATTCTCTCACTACCCATTTCATAACGCTTATTAAATACGGCTACCTTAGCTTTTTCTTCATGAGATAAGCGAGGCATTTCGCACACAATTTCTTGATCGGTAGGTTGACCAGTGAGGACATCTTTGGCTGAGCGAACGGCTAGTAAATCCTTAGCTGTGCCAGATTGAATTTCACCATGGATTGCACGAGCAAAAGCTTCACCAAAAGCAAGGTTAAGTAGACTTGCCATCAAATCACGATCAATGAAGCCTTCATTGCCTTTTAAGAAATTCACGGGCTTTTTGATACCGTCTAGGGGGATAGCATAGTAGCCATCCGTACCTACATAATCAAGATCAAGGATTAAGAAACGGCGTTGGTCACCATCACCTTCATGTAGGAAGTATCTATCATTTGTAGTACTGATAATAAAGTGAGTGTAATTGAGAGAGCGATTAAATCTTTCATAAGCTGATCGACCTTCAACACTCTTCTCAGAGATTGCATTCTTTAATTGATTTGCTGATTTCTTACCTACTTGATCCGTACCAAACTCTTCAAGCTGATAGATCAATTTACCTTCATAGCTTAAAATCTTATCCCCAGATTTATTGTCATCTTGTCTTGTGCTAAGGATAAAGCGATTATCCATATGGCCGGCGGTGGATGTCTCTACACCGAAAAGGTCAAGTAATGATCTAACTAAAGTTTCAGAGAATGTTGACTTACCCGTCCCTTGAGATTTGCCCGTAATACATAACATCATTTCAAGTTTTGTAGGATCAGAGAAAGAGTATGCACGAGCGGTAAGACCTATTAAAAGCTTACGGCCAACCATTGAGAGGTGAGCATAGTATTCGGGATTGATTGTTTTACTAACTTGTAGTGTATCTGGTAGCCAAGTATCTAGCATTTGGGGACGACCAGCCTTTACCCATTTTTCATAGTGACCTAAGAATTTCTCATGCACGAGATTAAACTTAACATCCATAGAGGGATTAGTACTGAAACAAGCCTTGATATTCTCAATGATTTGGGGGCGTGGATATTCTACCCCATAGATTTGTTTGATATGGGCTTGAAGAACGATAAAGTCCTCATCTTGCATTTCCCTAGCCTTCATCTTACAAAAGGCTTTATTCTTGATCTTTCCCTTGATCTGATCAGCAATAGGTTGATCAAGTTCAATACATGATGATGGGCTTGTAGAACTTGTCTTAATTGCATGATGGACAACCATTTGCCCCCGCAAGATATCAAGCTTATAGATTGAGGTGATAAGCTGATCCTTTTGCAAAATAATTCTTAGATTAGTTTCGGTCTTTTCAATCTTGCCCGTCTTAGCATCAATATCAAGAGCGAGAGCGGCTGAGATAGCCTTGTTCTTCATCTTTGTTGCTTGCTTGTCAGTAGGTAGCACAAATAAACTGATTTGATTACCACTTGATGTTTTAGGTTTCATAGGATGCACGAGGTGAATGAGTAATGCACCGTCCTCACTCTTATTCACAAATGCACCACCGATTGATTCATAAGGCTTTGGCATCTCTGGAGAGAGGAAATCTAAGCATGCTTGAATTTTATCACCTTTCACACCATATTCGCTATTGTACTTATCCCAATTGTCCACTAGTTCTTGAACTGTGATTTGTTCATGCTTTACTTGTGTCTTTTTACCAGTAGCACCGATAGAGATAAGCTCTGATCCATCTAAATGACGGTGAGGTGTCTTACCGTCCACAATTTTTTCCATAAGCAATCTAGTCTTCTTCTCTTCATCTTTTTTTGTAGGTTGCTCGATTGTAGGCTTGATAGGATTTTGACTATAACTTGATGAAAAGAACGGCTCCATTAACCAAGGATTGTTCAAGTCTTTAGTGTGGTACATCCCCACCTCTCTACACTTGCGTGAGCCTATATCTAGTACGGCGTCATCATAATTACGATCCTTCAAATTGTTGCTCTCAAATACCTTTTTCCACCAATTTCTAATACAATTACTTTCCTTACCATCGAAATATTGAGGCTCTAAATCACCAATGCTTGAGATACCCGCATCTATACAAAATTGTTCTTGCTCTTGTGTTGGTAGATCAAGTAGGTATTGAATGCCAGCATGTGACCAACCAGATGCAAGACTAAGAGCAAAATGGATATGGATACCATTCTTTGATAAGACAATCATAGAGGGGGCTTGTTTAATTTCTTTGATAGTCTTTAAATATGCTATCTCAGCTTCTATCTTCTGACCTAAATCGTGAGAATATGTACCATGCTTTACTTGATCGTGATACCAATCTCTATCAGCACCTTTGAAATCAATCTCTAAGAATAGATTTAAAACCTTGAGGCAATCTTTACCATCCAAAGCAACATAATCGGGGGATGTTTTAGCTTGTTCAATCCCTCGCTTAGCATATGCCCCAGTAGTTACGAACATATTCAAATCACTACCATTTAACTTCACAATAGCTTGACCTGGTCCAATACCTACCTTATTAAGGCTATCAAGTACATTAAGATCGTAAATGCTCTCAGAGCCTAGCTTATGATCAGCATTTGCATAATCGTAAGGGCTTTGCCATTTCTTTCTACCTACCGCCCCAATCCCCAAGGCTTGCTTGAATTTTACAATACCTTGATCTTTATCTTCTTTTTTGAGAGATTTAAAGCTAGTTCTCATTTGACATGCTCCAAGTATATATGATGATCCACCATGTTGTGAGGTTGTTCGGTGAAATCATTTGATTAGGACAATATAAAAATTTATCTATATAAAAGCAAGATAAAATTAAAAAAAAAGTTAAAACTACGATGATCAGCATTGTATTTGCATCCTACTTTTTAGGCGAAATCTCGTCTACATTTTCCGTAGGATTTGGGGGTAGTACGCCGTCCTTGAGTAGAGTCTTTAATTGATTTAATACACTGAGAGGCTTGAGCCATTCTTCTTTGATACCATCAATCACAAGGCGGTTATACTCATCACCTTGCTTTGCCAAAGTGTAAAGATCATCAGCAATTTGATTTAGCTTGAGTAAGTTTTGAAATGTGGGCTTTGCTGCAATCCCTTCGATTAATTTTAATTGTGAGGTAATTGCTTCAAGTATCTGGTCGTGCAAGGTAGTAGTCATGTATCGCTCCGTGTAAAAGTTCTACATGAATAACACAAATTTAGTATCTACCTTTGCTTAAAATATCCATCCCTAAACCATCCACTACCTTTGAGGGCAAATTGTGAGCCAGTGATGATCTTCACAAGCTCACCATCACAACCGTTATGATTGATACTATCGCATGTAGAAGGGATTTTATCATCCATGCTCATTCTCTTTGTGCTTTCAGTTCGGCATTTTTTGCACTGCAATGTATAAATTGCCATGATCGTTCTATCCTTTCGATCTTATCGCACGATTTAGGTGCTTCATTACTTTACTTAGATTGCTAATTTGCTCTCTTGAGATACCATCAGGATATAGGATGAGTAGAAGATCATCAATTTTTTGTTTATATACGATCTTCTTGCCTTGACCGATCTTTTTAGTCTCAGCTTGCTTTTGCTCAATAATTGTTTCAACAATAGGCTCAGCTTGCTTTTGCTCAGCTTGTTTTGTTTCAGCTTGTTTAGGCTCAATAATTGCCTCAACAATAGGCTCAGCTTGTTTTGGCTCAGCTTGTTCCTCTTCCTTTTGGATTTTTTTACCAAGTACTTGTGACTTTATATTTGAGGCATTGCTAAGGGGACAATTCACTATTTTAGCAATCTCGGAAGTTCTGAGTAAGGTGTATCTGGGATGACGATAAATCGCACTTAAAAGAGAGTTACGAGTTACAAACTTGTGCCGTTGAAAATCTGGATCATCCTTTAGTTCTAAGGCAAGAGGTGAAAGTTCATCATCTTTTTGTGGTACTTGTGGATTTTCAAGGGCATATCTTACCGTTCGCTCTGATACTTGAAGTAGCCTTGCGACGGCGGTTTGGCTGAAAAACTCAAAGATACCGTTCTTTTGTAGTTCTCTCACGATTGCCGTTCTAGTCATTGTGAAAAACTCTTCTTGAGGCCTCTTGAAATAGGGTACAAGTTCACTAGGAATTAGATTTTCTTTTGGTTGTTGCATGATCTTCCCTTGCATGTGTTTTAAAATTGCTTCGTTGACTTGATTGATTGTGCATTGTGTAATACTTGCAATTTCTTCTAGTGAAAAAGCCCCAATTGCCCCGCCCTTGATTGCGTCATCACATAGTTCTAGCTTGTCGCTATATTGTGCTAGAGTCTTACTCAAGTACAACGCAAATTTAGGTGGTATTCTCATGTTTGGATCAATAGATATGTCATGCTTACAATCGTTCCAAATCGCTTGAATGACGGGGATATCTAAGGCTTTCTCAAATCTTTGGATTGCTCGATTAATCCCATCAAGCTGACCGCCCTTAATCATCAGGACAAGTTTAGCCTTTGCTTTGTCTTGTTCTTCTCTTTGGATTTCTTTGATCCTATCCTCTAAGGCTAATGCTCTATCATCAAACATGATTTCTACTTCTTAGTACGGTTACGAGAGATGGACGGACAAGTACATGGGGGCTATTTTGTGCACCTATTAAGAGGATTGTTTTAAGAATAAGTTCAAAGCAATCCTCTATCACTGGATGAAGTACGGACTTAGTCCTTGTGAATTGATTGAGTTTCATTTGTGTATAACTAAGCTTTGTAAGCTGGTCATAGACTAGGCAAATATCAGCAATGAAATCTTGCTGCTCTTCTTTGGGGGTAATTGCTAATGCAACCTTTTGGAATAGTTCCCCGCTTGATATATCTTGTAGTGTGAACATGTGTGGATCCTTTCAGATCAATAACACAAGTCACTAAAATTAAATTTCATCGTTATCAGCTTGTTCGTACTTTAGCTTCTTCAGGTTAGAGATAATCTCAATAGATAGTTTTTTCTCTTCATCAGCTAGCCTCTCAAAGTCGTAAATTAATTTGCTAAGCTTTTCAATAAAGCTCTCTTCCGTAATCTCTACTCTCTCAACATCCACCTCAAGGTATTGACTAGGTGATAGATTGAAATTCTTCTCAAAAACTCGTGTGTAATCAATACTCACAAGATTATTGATATTTTGTATCTCATATCCCTCTCTCCACTTGCTAATATCCTCTAGCACCTTATTGATTGTATTAGCACTCAGCTCATTTTGTTTCTTGCTAATAGGTTGCCCTTGACTTGATAAATCAATGAGAAGCATTTGGCCCATTCTTATCTTTTTCTTGTTTAGTACCCATATACAACAAGGTATTCCCGTACTTACAAAGAGTTTAGGCGGTAGTGTGATGATAGCCTCTATCAAATCATGCTTGATTAGGTATTGTCTTACAATAAGCTCATCTTTTTGATTTGTAGTGAGTGAGCCGTTAGCCATGACAATGCATGCAATACCTTTATGATTTAGGTGGTACAAGCAATGAAGTATCCAAGCAAAATTACCATTGCTTGACGGTGGTTTTGGGAAGTCTTTAAAGCGTGGATCATTAGCTAAATCTAAACCTATATCCCATGCCTTTTGATTGTAAGGTGGATTTGCTAGGATAATATCGGCTTGTAAATCCTTATGCTTATCATCGTACATTGTGCTACCTGGTAGATTACCAAAGTAGAAACTCATTTGATAAAGTAGAGCATTGATACAAGCTATCTTCCATGAGGTTGAGTTAAACTCTTGCCCATAGTAATCAACATCAAGGTCTTGTCTTACTCTCAGAATATGCTTGTGTGCAATAACAAGTAAGCCCGCCGTCCCCATAGCTGGATCATAGATTTTTAGATCCGTTTCCTTGTCTTTATCTAGTAAGCTAATTTGAATGATAAGGCTAGCGAGTGTTGGGGGAGTATAGAAAGCCCCAAGCTTTTGGGCATCCGCTCTACTCATTAAGCCTTCAAACACAATCCCCAGATCGTCAACATCCCCCATCAAATCAAAGTCCTTGACTTGATTGTAAATTTCAAGGGATTTCTCAGAGTTAAAGACTTCAGGCTCAATCAAGTAACTATAGTCATACTGCTGATAGGCAACTTGCCTTAGCTTATCTCTCAAAGCATAGTGAGATACATACTCTTCATTCTCACCTAAAAGCATACGAAGTAGTAGGCTTTGAACGATGATTTTAGCTATGCTTTCTTCCGTGTAGAAATACACATACTTTCTATATAGTGATGCTATTTGATCTTTCATTTTTGTGGCTTGCCACCTTTCCCTAAATGATAATTGTATTTAATCCAAGCGTCATATCTACCTCGAAACTTGAGCATGTTACGAGTGATTTGGAAACTTTTATCTAGTTTAAAAGCTAGTAATCCTATAAAGCCACCGTAAAGGTGCATAAGACGATCTAGTTCTTCAACGGACGGTGAGTTTTTCTCATAGTACCTACGAGCAATTTCTTTTTGTGTCATAGCTGTGCCGGTCTTTTTTCTACCTGCTGGTGTATGCACCTTCTCAATACCATGACTACGAGCAAAATCCATGATTATTTGCGAGGGTACACCTAGCTTTTCCTCAATTTGTTTCCAAGTTAGAGGTTGGCTACATAGGCTCGCAACTTCATCTTTATCAAGAAAATGCTTGCGATTTGCTAGTACTTTTCTTGATTTTCGCTTTTCATAAAAGCCGTCATCATATTCATTGTTTTCCATCTTTTTCTCAATCTCTAAAAGAC
>Ga0181343_1000761_pt1 | contig 13461 bp, 33 predicted proteins | sample Su13VDMLBSD_FD_130110 | JGI IMG/M metagenome (GOLD analysis project Ga0181343, IMG submission 130110) | Freshwater viral communities from Lake Michigan, USA - Su13.VD.MLB.S.D | ecosystem: Environmental > Aquatic > Freshwater > Lake | place: USA: Michigan | collected 2013-07-15 | reverse complement strand
TTAACGGTTGTGGCTGAATAAGTCACTCCGTTACCTCAACACGCTGTAATCCTTGGAAGCGTTGCTATACACTTACAAGACGAATACGAAGTACAAATGATAATATAAATGAATCTAAAATAAATATAATATGGATATAATAGCTTACATAGTTGCTTACTCAGCACTAATCGGATTATGTATAATTAAGTTTTACGCTTTAAACCAAAACAAATAATATGAAAGAAGATCAATTACATGAATTAGCGAGAATGTTTATGAAACAATTTCCATTACTAGAACCAATGAGTTTAGATGAATTTCTATCTGAAAACGGTAAAGCTCTATATTCAGAACAACTTAACTTAGGATATCATATCTTAGCATTGTTCGATGAATAAACAGTGCGACGTTAGCCTACTATTTTACTTAATTAAGTACCTAATGTCACACTTTTAACGGTCCCTTCGGTCCCTTAAGTAATTGCTATACACTTACGGGACGAACACGACCATATTTTGATAATATTAATGGGCCTGGTGTTGAAATATCATCGGAAGAGTAGACTCCGTCCTACTCCGTCTTTAAATGCTATACACTTTTCACGCTAAAAAGCTCTTACAGTCAAAACACGACACTAAAATGATAATATATATGAATATAAAAACAAACAATATGAGTACAATAGACAAATTAAATAAAATAGCGAATGATTTATTTAAAGTAAATTACGTAAAACTAAGTAAAATTGATAAAAATGAAGTTTTCGCTAAATTTTTAGTAAAATATGCAGTTTCGGTTCAACCAAAATCACGTAATTATCAAAGATATTTGCAATTAACTGGTAAACAGTGAGATAGAGGGTTATACCATTCTTACTATTTTATCGAGTAAACAATGTTCAACCTCTTACAATAACAATACGATTATAAATTGATAATATAAATGTAACAATAACAAACTAATATAACTAATTATGAGAAGATTTAACAATGCATTTAGAGTGGTAGTATTAAAATTAAAATTTGAGCTCTTAGAGGGAGCGAAAAGTGCCTCTTATGCGCTAAGTAGATAATGTTTAACTAATAAAAAGTATATAATATGGAAAGTAATTGTTGTGGAGCTAGCGAATGGCTAGAGGATACAGGCATATGTGGTGCTTGTATGGAGCATGCGGATTTTGATGATGAAGATGAAGATTAATAATTAATAAGTAAATTATGAAAGAATATAATATAGAAATTGTAGAAGTTTTAAAACAAGTAATAACGGTAACCGCTAGTAGTGAAAAAATGGCTATTGCGATAGTTAAAGATAGATACTTTGACGAAGAAATAGTTTTAGATTACAGTGCCTTTGATAGTGTAGAATTTAATATTACCCATTGGGGATTTGAAGAATGAGATATTATGATTTCCCTATAGTAGAGTATACTAACCCGTGTTTCCCTGATCAACCGTTCTATAAATGTGCTATTAATGGCACCGTTTATCACAACGCTTATCTTGAGGTAGTTGAAGCATGGCGAAAAGAAATGGTTGACAGCACTGAATACCGTGCTCAAGCTAAAATAATAACCGATATGGCAATGGAATCATTTGTCAAAGACCTAAAAAATAAAGATTGATTTACAATATAAACACGATAGCGGATTGATAATATAAATGTAACTAATAATAATATAACTATGAAAAATTCAATTAAGTTCTTAAAAAACAATTTTATTAAAGTCAACGGCGTGCTATACACACCATACTTCGTCGGCGATCTACCACAAAGCTTCGGATTTATTTTCGATGCCGAAAGTGAAAAAGACGGTATCTCAAAATTCTTTAACTTCAAAGGTCTAACTTATATAATCAAACCGTAATATGATAGTAGTAGCGAGTAATATGAAAGAAGCGTGTCAATATCTTAAAGAAAAGCGAGCACGCAATGTAGCGAATCACCGAGCAATTGTAGCGATCAATGGCTATTGTAAACCACTAAATGTTGCGGAAGACCGTAAGATTAAAACCAAAATGAAGGGTGCATCTAACCGCAAAGCCAAGACCTTTAGTGTAACTAAATTATGGAATCACAATAACTTAACTTATAAACAAATTAGAGAACAATACTAATATGAAAAGGATAATAGTCAAAAGCGAAGATACAGTACAATTGTGCGATATTACCAATAGTTCAATTGTTGGTATCCAATGGGAACGAGGTGATAGAGCTATGGTAATTAGTACAGAAGACGGATTTTGTGCACTGAGTAATAGGCATAAACCTAACCTATATAATGTATGGTATGCAAAGTCTGCACAAGAATATGTAGAGAGAGCATTAAAACAAGGTAATAATACAAACTCTAAAGCCTTTGTTTTCGAAACACCACAACAGTTATTTAAATGGATGAGTGAACAATAAATATATAGATATGAAAAAATTTAATGGATTTGAAGCATACTTAATTCTTGAAGGATTAAAAGAAGTATCGGCTAGTATGAAAGAAGGTATTGAAAAAACCTTAGCAGAAGGTAAGAGACCTTTAATGACCACTGGTTATGTGGATATGGTTGTAAAAGATGCGGTTGAAAAAGTAAATAGTTTAACAATAAAACAAAAGTAATGAAAGAGCAGTATATTAACATGCGCAACCGTAAAGTAATCGATCTTAGCGTGCTATACACATTTGCTCGTGAACAAGGTATGACCCTTTCATTCGATCAATTTACCATGGGCGCGCAGTTTCTAAACTTTGACGTGCTTATGGAAGATCTTGACCGCAAGTTTGGTTTAACACGGTTGCACGATAAAAACGATAACTTTATTAAAGTAATTGAATAGCTTACAAACAAAATACGACAACAAATTGATAATATAATTGAATATAAAAACAAATAATATGAGTGATACAAAAACTTTTGACTTAGTTAAAGAATTAGCAATGCTATCTAAAACTGTAAATTTCAGCGACTTCTATAATATAGATATACGCCCTAACAAACCTGAGATCAGATTACAAGGCACATTTAGTTATGCCACTGCAAAAGCAGCTAAAAATCTGGGCATACAACTAGAATTTGATAACGAGACCACTATGCTTCGTGGCAATGACGGCATTATTTATATAACCTTAACCGAATAATTATGGCAGAAAGTACAGGACAATTAGATAAATTGATCGAAGAAAAAGTAAATCAAGAAATAGAAGCGTTTGCTAAAAATATAACTGCTCAAGTAGTAGATTTTTTAGAAAAAAATAGTGGTCATAATTCTGGCGTTAACCATTTTTACCAAGCAAGTAAATGGGATTCAAGTTATAATGGATATAACCGAGTAACTGAAACAAGTTTGTTATCTACCGTTTTCTTTAAAACAAAATTAGTAGCGGGCTTAAGTGCAACTTTAAAAGATAGAATGATTGCCGCCGCAACGCAGGATTTATTAAATAAAATAAAATTATTATCATGATGGATATAAAAGTAAACATAGTAGAGCTTGCATCCGAGCTAGCTAATGACAGGATGTTTGAGGAATTAAGTAGAGAATATTTAAGTGAAAGCGATATATATAAACAAGATAGCGATGTTGTAGAATATACTGACTATGCCCAAAAAGTATTTAACAATTGGTATGATTACTACTATAACTTTATTAAAGTATATAAAATAGATTAATATGAAAGATGAGCAATTAGCATTTCAAGAAGCAAAAGCATTTGAGGTATGGATGCGTGATACTATAAAGTCTGTACATTATGCAGACAATAAGTCAATGACAGAAGCATACGATCGAGTATTTAATAACAGTTTAGAAATTATAGTATATGAGAACATTAAGCGAGAAAGAAGCAAATCTAGTTAGACTAGCAGCATACGAAGGTATTGATACCATGGTAGATAGATTATGGGTAGATTTTAAAATTTGCCAAACACAATTAACACCGTTACAATCAGATAGATTTTGCGAATTCGAAGATCTGCTATACACATTTCTTTGCGAGCTCGCCGAAGATCACGGTGTCTTACAGTCAAAATACGAATTATAATTGATAATATAAATGTAACTAATAAAATTTAATATGATTAACTTAAAGAAAGAATTTAGCACTGCACAATTCAGAAAATTTGTAGGCGACGAAGGAAAGTTATTTAGCGTAACTTTTAAGAAAAAAGATGGTAGCTTGCGTAAAATGACCGCAAGATTAGGTGTAAGAAAGTATTTAACCGGTGGCGGATCAAAATTTGATGCTGAGCCAAGAGGTATGGTAAGAGTATTTTCAATGAGAGATAAAGGTTATCGTACCGTAACCGCTGAAAAGATTGTTAGAATAAAAGCTTATGGTAGAGTATTGGATCTACAATAATAACACGATGCAAAAATGATAATATAAATGTAACTAATAAAATTTAATAAAATGGAAAAAATAAACGAATTATTTGAAAATGAACTTAGTGGCGTTATTCATGCTTACCCCAGCATTTATACTAAAGATGATGTAACCGAGTTACTATCTAAATTGCGAACTGCAGTATTGAATGAGGCATCTGAATTAAAACCTACTGTTGGCATAACTGAAAATCAATTCCAATCATTTTCTAGGGATGTTAACAAAAGCCTTGAAGACGAAATAAATCGCGGTAATATTGAAGTATACGATACTAGTTCTGCTGAGTTTAGTATTAGCTATGATAATAGACTTGAACTTGAGAGCTTAGATATTCTTACCGATAATATAACTGATGAAGTGCATAATATATTGCTTGATCAATTTCAAAGTCACTTCGGTAATTTTATAATCAATAATCCTGAATAAATATGGCTAAAGCGAAAAAATTAAATTTAAAGACTGTACTAGACGAAATATTCCTTGAAGGCGGCGTAAGTTATAATGTAACAACTGGCGAAGTTAATCCTAAGTCTGGCTATATGGTTAGTATATTAGGTTTCGAAAAACAATACGACCTAGATACCATAAAAGCTAATGATCTTCGCGAGTATGTATTAGACAACGCTTATGATCTCTGGGGCGAGAATAGATTCGTAGGTGGCTGGATAGATAAAGATACCAATAAAGTTGTATTAGATATTTCAGTAAACATTACAGATGTGACAAATGCTTGTTATACCGGTATTATTAATAAACAAAAGTGTATATATGATTGTAGCAATAAACGTAATATATCTTTACCTTCACCTCAAACTGCAGGAACTGAAGTACAAAAGAAAGCGTACGCAAAAATGAAAGCAGAACAGTTAGCGTATTTATTAGAAACTACTGGAGTCGAGTAGTTGTAGTGAATTAATATAAAATATTTTACTTGATTTTATTTTTCATAATCCTTATCAACCTTGTAATGTAGGCCGTTGTTATGCTGCACCGTGTAAAGTCAAGTAAAATTAAAATCCTTTTTTTCAAACGGTTAATAACAATATAGGTGACAGTCTAGAAAGTTGGACAATTGTTTTATAGTGTAACGGTAGCACTAGTCACTTTGACTGACTCAGTTTAGGTTCGAATCCTAATAAAACAACTAAATTAAGAAATTGTAGTGCTATACACGGTTGTTCACTAGAGTGCACGTATGTGGCAGCCGTGTTATTTACCATTTGAGATGAACAACGCACCTAAGTTAACGGGTAACAAGCGGGCCGGCGATTCCGGGTAGCGAATGGTTTAGCGTGGGAAACAGCACGTAATGCTGAATTGATTGACTCAGGGAGCAGTGAGGAAAAAGACTGTTCAAATTGTTGGCTGTGCTGGCGTTACGGAAAAAGATTGTCCAATCGGTGCCGGTTGGTTGTAACGGAAAGGGGTATAAAGTAGTAACCGGTTCCCTGGTCAACTAAGAACTAAGTATGGAGGGCGCCAATGGCGATACAACCGACGGGTTAAGGGGTTCGATTCCCCTTTTAGTTCCAAATTGTCGAGATTGATGTAACTGGGAATGAATACCAGCTAGGGTAACACGGTGTAATACTACACTTCATAAGGGTTCGAATCCCTTATCTCGACCTAAATTAAGTCTTACAGTCTGGACACGATCAAAGAATGATAATATAAATGAACAAAAACAAATTAACTATGAATATATTTTATTTATCTGAAGACCCTAATGAGGCAGCTAAGTATATGTATAACAAGCATGTAGTAAAAATGATCCTTGAGTCTGCACAATTATTATGTACCGCTCATATTATTTCCGACGGCGAAGCTGCTGATGTTCCTTACAAAGCAACGCATAAAAATCATCCGTCTGCAATATGGGCACGTGAATCTGTGTCTAATTATATATGGTTGTATGATCATATGATTGCATTAGGTAATGAGTATACACGTCGTTATGGCAAAAAACATTTAACAATATTAAAGTGTAGCGGTGCATTATGCAAAGCGCCAAACAATGTTACTAAAGTTGATTTAACACCTATGCCCCAATGTATGCCTGATCAATACAAAGTACCCGGCAATAGTGTTGAAGCATACTGGAATTATTATGAAGCAGAAAAAGTAAGCGTAAAAAACTCAAACGAAAGTATAATAACTAGACCTAAATAATATGAAACAATTAACTGATATTCAATTAGCGGAAATAAATAGTAATCTTGATAATTACTTTTCCTTAGCAACTGACGGCGATATTGATAACGGTATCGCATGGTATAAGCAAGCACATTATATCTGCAAAGATCTATCTAAACAGTATAATGTACCTATTGCTGTTGTTGCAAGTATTGTTAGTGCATTGTCACCACGTAATAAATGGAATCAAAACATTAAAGATACCATAACTGTGCTAAATGCTATACACTGCAATCTTTCGCCCGACGATATCAAAGTTTGCACGTTCCATAAAAACAAACGTAAAGCGTTTTTATTAGGTCAAAGAAAAGCTCAAATCACTGAGCAAAGTTTAAAAACATTTAACTTTGTACGCAATATTGCTGATCTTGACGAGAACTGTATTACTATTGACGTGTGGCATTTGCGTGCTTGCTTTGGTAAAACAATTAAGAATGTGCCTACGCCTACCGTTTATGCACAGATCAAAGAATTAACAATTAATAAAGCAAAAGCTAAAGGTTTAAAAGGTTTTGAGTATCAAGCAATTATATGGAATTCAGTAAAAAACAATTTTTAATATGACACCAAAAGAAAAAGCAGACGAATTATACAGCAAGTATGATGATTTATTAAATACGGATTTTATGAATCCTATTGTATTTGATAATAAACTAAAACAATGTGTACTAATAGCGATAGAAGAAATTATTAATTTTGGAAATAAAGCTGGCATTAGAGAACCAATGATGTATTGGAATAAAGTTGAACAAGAAATAGATAGATTATAATGGATAAAGAAATTAAAGAAGCAGCACAAGATAAAATTTACGCAATATACTTTAATCTAATGCGTGAAAGTTTACAACTAGATAAATACTGGAAAGTAGATCCAGACAGAGCAATTGAATTAGAGAAAGCACACGATAAAGAAGTGGCAGTATATTCTTATATATTAGGTTTAATAGAAAAAGATAATAAATTATGAAAACAATAATTCACGTTAACCAGCATGTAATTAAAGCTAATCGTAAGAATAATACTTATGATCCTGTACTAACAGTTAAAACTTATAAAGAAAATAGGTATGCTCACGAAGTTGAAATATTAGGACCTAGTAAGGTAATCTATAACTCTGAAAAACCATTAAGTTGTGGAGCGCATGTATGGATAGAAACACAAGCAGAAGTATTAATTATTAAATAATAAATTATGAGACAAACTAAAGATTTTATAGATCGAATGATAGAATTTGAATCCGGCATGCTTAATGATACAGAAATAATAGAAATGTTTTCTGACCTAATAAAAAGTGGTGCGTCATGGTCATTACAAGGCCATTACGGTAGGGCGGCTAACGCTTTTATAGAAGGTGGGTGGTTAGATAAAGAAGGTAACATATTAAAACACTTAAAAGATTATGACAACATATAGAAATAGATACAACGATATATTCACCTTTACTAAAGATAATAATGGAGACATCTTATGGGAGGGTAACTTTGAATATTGTAGATTTGGTATGCCTAATGATTATACGAGAGTGTATGAAATATATTGTAGCGAAGTACAAACACCAATGTCCTTAGAAGCATTTAAGGAAGCTGTTCATGAATATGATAGCGATATAAAAGAATATAAGTTGGGATATAGATATGTAAGCATGGTGGATTCATTAACTGATGAGATTGATATGGTTGATCCAAGCGGAGGTCCTTATATTACTAGAGGCATGTCATTAAGCGGCTTTGGATTTAAAGATTATATAGTTAAAGACTTTAAAAAGATTGATACCGGTTTTAAAATTATTACAGAAAAATGCAGTATATGTAATAAACCTGGCACTATACACAAAATGTCGTGCCCAACTAAAAAAGCTACTGTGTTTATTGATGATGAAGTAAAAGCATACTATGATCAAATGGATAAAGAGGTTCATCAAAATAGAGGTAATTTAAATATGTAGTCTTACAATCAAAACACGAATAACAATTGATAATATTAATATAAAAACAAATTAATATGAGTGATGAAGAAATCGAAAAACTTGCGGAATTAATATTTCAAAAGTTATTACAAAAAGAAAAAGAATATATTGATGGTCTTGAATTACCTATTACTTGGGTGTCAGATGATACTACTGGTGACTGGTATAAAGTTTCTTTCTCAGGTCCAACAAGTTCAGGATCTAGTAAAGATCTATTAATGCAGCGATTAGTAGCATTGAATATTGAAAAACAAGAGCTAATAGAAAAAGAAGATTATGAGGAGCTAATTAAATTACAAGAAAGAATAGATGGAATAAAAGAACAATTAAAAAAATATAAGGACTAGCGTACGATAATGCGACGTTAGTTAATTAATATATAAAAGTAATAAGCTAATGTCACACGATCGTAATCTAGAATTTCTAAATAAAAGAAAAGTGATATATAGAAGAGGACCAATTAATGATAAACCTTCTGAGGAATTTGAATGGGGTTATTATTATGAACAAGGCACACATGAGTGTTATGAACTATTCAGAAGCAAAGCTAAAATACCAACATATAAATCATTAAAATGGCATTTGTATGTGTTATGGTATCTTAATCCTAATATGGACCAGAATGAGTTTGAAACAACTGTGAGGCATGTATGTGATAGAAAGAATGGATTTGTAACTTTCAATGTTAGTGAGCAATTACTACAGAATATGATGTATGAAGTTTCATTAAAAGATCTTGAAGAACCTCCTAATAACAAGCAACGTAAAATTATATTCAAAGACAGTTGCCAATTAACATTAACCGAAAAGTTATCTATTGTAGGTAAGATAATTGGTAAGACTAAACGTATCAACGAATCTGACATTTACGATGCGATGCTATACATTCACGATCTTAATCAAAAAATAACAATCAACAAATTAGCAAATCATTTCGGGTGCACAACAAGAACAATACACCGCAACATGAGCAATGAGCTAAAAAAAGAAAAAGAATTACTAAATCAAAGTATATGAAAAGTTATAACATACCAAATTACATAAGGTACAAGGAAGATTTAAAACAAGTTAATAAGGATAATAACTCTGATACTTTTCAGTATTATTTAAGAAATGATCTTATTGCACGTTTTCTTCCATTAGTGGAGAACATTGCAAAGAAATTTTCCACTAGTACAGAAGCATGTGGCATATTAGATATTACAGATCTTATTCAATATGGTTCAATAGGTCTTGTGCAAGCAGTAGATAAAATAGAATGGGAAACTATTAGAAATAGTGATCATAAAGAAAGCACATTAAACTCTTTCCTTGCTAAAAGAATTAAAGGATCTATTAGACGCGCTATTGATATTAACAGAGGTTCTATTAAAATTCCTGAGCATAAACTTAATGAAATACGTAAGGATAATAGTAAAGATCACAGATTAGTGGCAATGTTTTTTAATTCTATATTCTTAAGCATCGATGAACAAATTAACGATGATGATGAAGACAATATGTTGTACCAAATTCCAGATCAATCTGAAGTTTACAATATAGATCTTATGAATCTATACTTAACTAGTTTGCTTAAAAAGCATTTAGATAATCGTGAGTTTGAAGTATTAAGATTAAGTTATGGATTAGACTGCGATAAACATTCAGCTAATGAGATTGCCGACAAATTAGGCATCGAAGGAGCAAGTGCTTATGTAAGAATTTCAGAAATAAAAAAGCAAGCAATTCAAAAATTAATTGACAACGTAGATTCCTCGCAAGTCATTGATTACCTATAAGTTAAACTTAAAATTAGTAACAAAAATATACTAAATTTGTTACAAAACACGTAATTATAATAATATATAAACTAAACCAATTAAATCAAATATATGGCAAAAACAGAAGAAAAAGAATTAACATTAAACGAAAAACTTTCAGTCATACAGACTAAGTTTAAATCTAAGAAATCTAGGTTTAATTCATTTGGCAAGTACAATTTTAGGTCAGCAGAAGATATCTTAGAAGCTACTAAACCGTACTTGTTAGAATTAAATGTGTCGGTAACAATTAACGAAAGACTATTGGAAAGTAACTTCTTGCAATTCCCTATGCTGGAATCCACAGCAACCATTTCAGATAATTTAGATTCAATAAGTGCAACCGCAATTGTTGGTATAGACTTAGATCAAAAAGGCATGCAAATGCCACAAAAGTTTGGATCAGCATCTAGTTATGGTAAGAAGTATGCATTAGGTAATCTATTCTTAATTGATGATACCCAAGATCCAGATCATGGCAAAGCAGAACCTGAAACCAATAAAGATCTTTTGTACTTAGATGAAGTAGCATTGGCTAAAGCTAAAGACTTTATTACAAATGGGGGGTCACTTGATACAATTAAGAAGAAATATAAATTGTCTCCTGAAGCAGAAAAAATATTAGCTTCTTTATAATATGACTAATAAAGAGAAGATACTAGCAAGGTTAAGAAATGATGAGGACTATTATGGCGAGTTTGGTAAACAATATTTAAGCAACTCTAATATAGAAACATTATTAACTAATCCTTTGCTACTTAGACAACCTCAACCTCCTAATATTAATTTTGCAATTGGCGGTTACTTTCATACTTTAATATTAGAACCTGAAAAGCTAGAGAAATATAAAGTTATAGAAGCTACTACCAGGAACACTACTAAGTATAAAGAATTATCAGGGGGTGAAATATGCTTGTTACAACATGAGGTTGATAAGATAGAAAAAATGCGGGATGTAGTATTAGATAATGATATCTGCAGAGACCTTATAAGAGGTTTGAATATAGAATATGAAACACCAGGTATTGCTGAAATATTTGATGTTATGTGGAAGGGTAAAGCTGATATAATTAACCATGATCATAAATTGGTTATAGATTTAAAAACAACGTCTGATATATCAGCATTCCCTTATTCAGCAAAGAAATATAATTATGACAGTCAAGCTTATATATATAAATTATTATTTGGGTATGACTTAATATTTATAGCAATAGACAAAGGTACAAACCAAATAGGTATATTTGATTGTTCAGATAAGTTCCTATTAAGTGGTGAAGACAAAGTCAGAAGAGCAGTAGATGCTTATCAATTATTTTATGAAACCGAGGGATTTGATCCCAAACAATTCCTTGTCACAAAGACATTAAATTAAACAATGAAAAAATGCACATATTGTAAATTAGAATTACCATTAACTGAATTCTATAATAGAACTGATACAGGTAGATTAAAATCAAGATGTAAAACTTGTGAGTGTTTATATTCCAGAGCAAGAAATTATAAAATAACATTAGATCAAGCCCAATCATTAATGGATAGTACTAATTGCCATTGTTGCGGTAAAGAAATACTTGATAAAAGATCAACGTATATAGATCATTGCCATGAAACAAATAAGATACGAGGTATATTATGTATGTCTTGTAATTCTGGTATAGGATTTTTAGGAGATAATCTTGAAGGAGTATTAAAAGCAGTAGAATATTTAACTAATAATAAACAATTAAAACTTTAAAAAAATGGCTTCAATAATTAAAGCGAGCATTAATCTTAATGCAATTCCTAAACACAAAATAATTGATGGTGCTAAAGGTAAGTACCTGCCAATAACTATAACAATTAACGATGAAGTAGATCAGTTTGGTAATCAAGGACCTATAATGGTTGAACAATCAAAAGAAGAAAGAGAATCAAAAGCAGCAAAAGTATATCTTGGCAATGTAAAAGTTGTATGGACTAACGGTACAAATGTTGAAGCTGCTCCAAGAACTGATGGTCAATCTGCTCCAGCCCCACAACGAGCACCGGCTCCTGTAGTCGAAGATGATTTACCATTTTAAAATAAAGGTCGTTAGCGGACACCACTCGAGAGGTTACAATTAAGAATCCGCTTTTATGTTCTGTGATGAAAAGATAGTCGCCAAACAACACCTTTAGTAGTTAGTTAGACCCCATTAATTGGGGTTTTTCTAACTATAAAAAGCAATAAGTTTTACAATCAAAACACGATGACTTATTGATAATATATCCGTAACAAATAATACTTAACAAATTCCTATGCTAATAGAGACAACTGAAATTAATGGTTTTCAAATCGATAACTTTAACCAATACAAATTGGAAGAAGGTAAGACACAAGGCACATGTCCTATATGTTCATCAGATAGAAAACCTAAGAATGAAAAAGCTAAATGTGCTTCTTATGATTGGGAACGAGGTATTGGTACCTGTCACAATTGTAATAAAACATTTCAATTACATACATATAAAAGAAAAGGCAAAAGTGAAAAAGTATATGTAAAGCCAGAAAGAAACGCAGTATTGGATTCTGGATTAGAATATCCATTATCAGAAAAAATTGTAGAATGGTTTGCAACGCGCGGCATTTCTAAAGAAACTTTACAAGAGTTACAAGTAACTGATGGTCAAGAGTTCATGCCACAAACCGGCAAAACTGAAAATGCTATACATTTCAATTACTTTATTGGCGATCAATTAATAAACATTAAATACAGGGATGGGCGTAAAAATTTCAAATTGTACAAAGGGGCTGAAAAAGTTTTTTACAATATTAATAGCATTGTTGGTTTTGAGTATTGTATCATCGTGGAAGGCGAAATGGATGTCCTTGCCTTGCATGAGTCCGGGATCACTAATGCAATATCTGTACCAAATGGTGCAACAATAGGGTCTAACAACCTAGAATATTTAGATAATTGTATTGATTACTTTGAAGATAAGTCAAAGATTATTATTGCAGTTGATTCAGATACTGCTGGGCAAGCATTACAAACAGAATTAGTTAGACGATTAGGTGCAGAAGTTTGTTATTTAGCATCATTTGAAGATTGTAAAGACGCTAATGAATATTTACTTAAATATGGAAAAGAAGCATTATCACAAAGAATATCAAGAGCTAAACC
>Ga0181343_1000760_pt1 | contig 13462 bp, 7 predicted proteins | sample Su13VDMLBSD_FD_130110 | JGI IMG/M metagenome (GOLD analysis project Ga0181343, IMG submission 130110) | Freshwater viral communities from Lake Michigan, USA - Su13.VD.MLB.S.D | ecosystem: Environmental > Aquatic > Freshwater > Lake | place: USA: Michigan | collected 2013-07-15 | reverse complement strand
ATCAGAACCCACTAAAGTAGGAGATGATCTATAAACAAGGTCATTTTCTCCTAATTGACCATAATCATTTCCTCCACATGCATATAATTCAGTATTTGCTCGAGAAATCTCAACATTTGCAGCGATAATATACGCTATAGCATCTTTTGTTGCTGCAAAATCAATTACAGAATTTGCAACAGATAATTGAACTGGAGAAGAACAGTTAACCGTATCATTTAATCCTAATTGTCCTTTTGAATTATTTCCCCATACCCACAATGTTCCATTTTCTTTTTTTGCAATAAAAAAATCAAGTCCCGCTTTAACCTTTGACCATCCATATGTTCCTATTTGAACAGGAGAAGAATAATCAACAGTATTGTTTATTCCTAATTGTCCATTGTTATTTCTACCAAAAGTCCACAATGAGCCATCCACTTTAATTGCTGCCGATGATTCATTATATGTCGTAATTGTTTTCCATCTATCGGTTCCAATTTGAACAGGAGATGAATAATTAACCGTATTATTTGATCCTAATTGGCCATAATTATTAAGTCCCCAAGCAAATAATTGTCCTTCATTATAATTTTGAAAACCATCTCCAGATAAGATACCAAAAGAAGTTTTATTCCCTGCGGTTAATTTTTTATACCGAGTTAAAATTTTTCCAGTAGAAGTAGTGACCGCTGTTGTTGTTCCAACATTTATAAAGGAATTGGAATTTGCGGTGGAGTTTGTTCCTAATTGGCCAAAATTGTTATTGCCAGTTACATATAAAGCTACATTTCCAGCTGTTCTTGTAGAAAGAACTATACCTTGAATTAAAGTGTGGTCATATCCTACTGCATAACAAGCATCGCCATCATAAGAAGGAATATATTCAATGTTTGTTCTTAAACCAGTTGTTGTTGAAAAGACTGAAGAGTTTCCTAATTGACCATCTCCACCGGTTCCATAAATAAAAGCTCTACCTTGATCATCTTGTTTTTTTACTAAAAGACTATGAGTATTTCCACGACAATCATTTAACAACCAATTGGTAAATAGTGCTCCTCCAGCTCTTTTAAATGCAAAACTGATAGACTCATCACTTTTTAATGTTTGTTTAATTAAACCATCTGAATCATATTCTATTAATTCATAAGCACCGCTCTCACTACGATGACCTCCATTTATAAATCCTGTATTTGCATATCCTAAAAAAACAGGAGAAGAACGATTTACTGTGCCAGATGTAAAATCAGTTAGGGTTCCGGTACCATAAACTGTATTTGACGATTCAATTAAAATGAAACCATCGTAGCTGCCAACAACATCTGTCCAAGTATTTTTTGTTCCAACTTGAACTGGAGAAGAAAAGATTGTGCTGGAAAGCCCAGTTGCATTTAATCCTAATCGACCTTGTTGGTTGTCACCCCAAGCCCATAAAGTGCCATCTGATTTTATACCCATGTAACTTGTATGATAAGCCATTTGGATTTTTGACCAATTATCATTTCCAATTTGAACTGGTGATACTGATATTTTTCGAGGTTCATTTACACCAAAATAAGTTCCCCAAACTAAAAGCTTGTTATTAGCATCAATAGCAGCTGCTCCTGAAAAAGTACAAGTGTTTGCAAAAAATTTTATATTTGCTGTTGCTGTTGATGCGGGAAATGGGTCAAGAGGAATAGCTGCTAAGTTGCGAACAGCTGTATCATCAAGTGTTATTGTATTTGTTCCAGGAAATGTTAATTCAATATTAACATCGTTGGCGGCAATTTGACCTGTAAATGATAAAGTCATAATATTTTACTTAATTAACTTTTTAATTTCTTCTACTTCTTTTTTAAGTTCTATAATTGCTTGAAAAGCTAAAGCACTTAGTTTTACATAATCTACCGCTAAAAAACCATCTTGTCGTTCTCTTACAGCTTGAGGAAATACTTTTTGAACATCTTGAGCTATTACACCAAAATCATCTTGTCTTATAAAGTATCCATCTTCACCGCCATGATCCTGTATGTAATCTTCTGTCCAACTGAATGTTTTACCACCAATACTTATAACTTTATATAAAGCATCTTTAATATCTTCAACATTTGTTTTATAACGAATATCGGAAGAAAAGAAAGCTGTAATATTATTGGTTGCACGAATTTCACCTGTAACCCCGCTTGCAGTAGTTCCAACTCCAAGAGAAGTAATTGATGGAGAAGTATTTAAAACTACAGAACCTGTTCCTGTAATACTAGCGAATTCAATGTATTCGGGATCCCAATCAAGCGCACTAGTTAAAGTAGTTCCAATACATAAACAACTTATAGTAGCACCAGGAATTACAGTTGCAACCAAAAAACCACCAGAAGAGTATATTGATAAATTTCCTGTTGATGCATTTTCAATAGAAAAAGACATACCAGTTGTTAATGTGCTTGTAACTGGTAAAAAAATATTTTGTGTAGTAGTGCCTGTAAATCTTTGATAGTGATTACTATTTACAGTTAATGTGGTTGTACCAGCTGCCGTAACAATTGTGGAATAACCCTTCTTAATATTGTTAATTACTGGAAGAGAAATTGTTGGATCAGTACCAAGAACAACAGCACCAGTACCAGTTGAAGTAGTTACTCCAGTACCACCTCTTGCAACTGCTAATGTGCCTGTTGTTATAGCCGACATATCAATTGCTGTATTTGATATAAGGCTAACACGGCCATTCGCTGCTAATGTAACCGCTGGCACAGTTGAACTATTTCCATATACACCAGCGACAGCACTAATTGTTGTATAATCGGTGTTTGCTACACCAGCTGTTCCATTAGCTAAATTAAAAGCACCATTAGCGTGATTATATGCATTATTTGCTCTATCGAGTGGATCAAAACCTCTTAATGTTATTACATCTGAAGTTAAATTCGCTTTAAGAGTTGCAATAGATGAATTGGCAATGTCAACAATATTAGTTACAGGTTCTGTTGTTAAATTATCAAAAAGATAAAATGTATCATCCGATGCTCTTCGTATTAAACCAGCATGAACGGCACCAGAACCGGTATCATAGTGTCCTATAAAACCAATGTCAACAGAATCTGTTGTATTATTTTTTGCCAACTGAATTAATGGATCATCAACAATTAATGTTGAAACATTTACAGATAGAGTGTTGCCTTCAACAACTAAGTTGCCTGTGACTGTAACATCACCAGAAATTGTTCCGCCAGTTTTATCGTACTTTGTTTGAGCATAAGTGTAAACAGAATTTACGGCCGCAGCAGTTGCAGCTTCTGTTGTAGATGTTGAAGTATTTGTATCATTAAGAGAAACAATACCAGCTTCTGTTGTTGAAGCCACTCTTATTGATACATTAGATATTGATGAAATTCTACCATTTGCAGCAACAGAAAGTTGAGGAACAATTATATTATTTCCATACAATCCAGCAGTTGCGCTAATTGTTGTATAATCGGTGTTTGCTACACCAGCTGTTCCATTAGCTAAATCAAAAGCACCATTAGCGTGATCTCTAGCATATTGGTCTGTTGTTCCACCACCGCCAGACAAAAGGTTTGTTCCTACGCTAGTGGCTGCAACAGTAAGGTCAATGTAAGCGCCTCTATTGGTACCACCAGATTCCCAAAAACGCAATCTATTTTGGTAAACATCAATAACAACACCACTACTCAAAGTTGTATTTGTTTGCGGTATTCCAAAATTAATTTGACCACCTTCATCGCCACTGGATTGTAGAGTGCTTAATTCTCCAGTAGCAACAAAGTTACCAGTATATGTTAATGGGCCGGTTCCTGCTCTACCTAATGTATTGGCATTAGATGCACCAAATGAAATATATGCGTTATTGACATTTTGTTGGCCACGAATGCTTAAGGTATCTGCTAGGTTAATATCACCAAGCCAAACATCATCACCAACTTTGAAGTTTGTTCCTTGACCGTTATTGGTTGATTCAATAATAGGCGCTTTGAGATAGCCTGTAGATTTATTGAATGTAAAACTTGAATTGCCACCAAAAGAACCACCATCATTAAATTGAACTTGTGTATCTAAACCTCCAGGAGTACCAGCTCCTCCTGTGCCAGCATTTGCTACATACTGTTTAGAACCATCAGCAAACTGAATATATGTGTTTGTAACTAAAACTTCAGAACGAATGTTTGTTGTAAGAACTGTAGAATTTGCATAGTCATACAAAAAACCATCATCACCATCTGTTGTTCCATTATTATTAAATTCAACTTGTTTATTGTTTCCTGGAGCACCTAATGTGGTACTAAAAGTTCCATCAGTAAAAGCAATATTACTTACAAGTAATTTATCTACTGTAAGTGTTTTTGTTGATTTATTGAATGATAAATTGGCATTAGCTCCAAAAGATCCACTATCATTGAATTGTATTTCTTGATTTAAACCAGAGGGTTGTGTAGTTTTGATTTGACCAAGAGAAACTTGATCGGATTTTTTATAGTAAATTATACCATCGGCAAAATTAAGTGCTAATTCGCCGTTAGCTAAATTACCTACAACTGGAGTATTACCTATCTCTCCCGATGAAAGAAGGGAAATTACTGTATTGGCCATTTAGAAGGATCCGCCACTCGACACCAATTTGGTCACATCAATGGCAACATCTTCTATTTCAATACTTTCTAATCCAATTTTTTTTCTTTTTGAATTGGGTAACATTTCTTCCAATTTCCTAGCGTATTCTTTTTGTTCTTTTATTTTATTTTGTTGTGTTTCAATTTGTTTTTGCAAAGATTCAATTTGCTGTGAAACACTTTCTTTTTCTCTCATCATAGTATTTATAGCTGTTTGTAAACGGTCTTTTTCCGTATCATTTCTATTGCTATTTTCTATGATTGTATTTTTGCTAGAAATTTGGCTTTTTAGGTCGTTATTTTCCAATAATAATTTATCATAATTTTCTTTTGCTTTTTCCAAATCAGGCACTTTTTTTGCCTGCTCTTCCAACAAACGAATTTGCGCTTGAAAAATTAAATTTTGTTTTACAATTGCAAGAAAATTTTCTTGAACAACTTCGTTATGTAATGATAAAAACTTTACATCTACCATAATAAAACCCTTTCATAATTAGAAACTACCGCCATTTAGGTGAGCAAAAACAGGAGCACCAGAGTTATTTATTTGTAAAACATGGCCTTCAGTAGAAGAAGAAAGTTGACCAATTACAGATGAACTTGAAGCATACAAAATCGAATTAGCCGTAAACGAAGAAAGTCCTGTACCACCACGGTTTGTTCCAAGAGTGCCTGATGTAATCTGCGTAGCAGCTATTGCGATTAATTCTCCCGTTGCAGCTGTAACTCTACCATATCCATCAACTGTCAGAGAGCTGATTGTATTACCAGCAGCTAAACCGCCTGTCAATGTATATGTTGAATTTGCTAAAGATGCTAAAGAAGTTCCATTAAATACGACTACATTACCTGTTGTAAATGTTGTCTGATTTGTACCGCCACGATCAATTGGTAAAGTTCCTGATGTAACCTGTGAAGCTGCAATCGCAATCGCAGTATTTGTTACGGCAGAAACACGGCCGTATGCATCTGTGGTAATAACAGGAACATGAGAGGCATTAGCGTAGGTACCAGCTGTGCCAGTATTAGCAAGAACTGTGAGAGCTCCTGTTCCATTTCCAATTAGTATTGCACCACCAGTAAATGTTGTATTTCCTGTACCACCATCAGCAACTGCAATTGCCTGTGTAAGACCACTTACTTTACCACCAGTAATGTTTGTTTGTAGATTAGCAACAGCAAAAGAAGATTGTGCAACATTTACGGTTGTAGATGAACCAATATCTAATGTAGCATCTTCTAAATTTGTAAAGAGAACATATCGTTTATCAGCAGTAGATGTATCTCTGAAAAGACCTGTATGCCTTTTTGTTATTCCACCATCATCACTATAATGGCCATAGAAACCAATATCAATTGAATCAGAAACTTCATTATTAACTGCTAATTGGATTAATGGATCAGCAATTGCTAATGTTTCAATATCCGCAGTTATAGTGTTTCCTGTGACTACTAAGTTACCCGTAATTGAAAGGTTACCTGTAATTGTTTGTTCGCCAGATGTTCGAATAACTGTATTATCAATATCAAACTTAACATTACTATTTGCTGAATAAGCAGTTGTGGTGATACCATCACCACCAACGAATGAAATTGTATCGGTCGCAAGTGATACAGCATCTGTACCTGTATCACCTGCAATGTTTAATGTTGTGGTAATTGATACATTGGCAGCAGAAGTGATACGACCTTTTGAATCAACCGCAAATGTAGGAATTTGTGTTGCACCACCATAATTACCAGCAGAAACACCTGAATTACCAAGTGTTAATGGAATGTTTGCATTTGCTGTACCGTCAACAGAGACAGTACCGTTGGCATCGCCAGAGACGCCAATTGTTCTTGCAGTCTGCCATGCAGCTGCGGTGTTTGCATTACCAAATAATGATGCTCTAACAGCTGTAGCAGAAAAGATACCACTTGAATCTCTTTTTACAATTGTGCTAAATGTATTTGCGTCTGTTGCACCATCAACAAGACCTGTATAGTAAGAACCTCCAATGGCAATTACTTGATTTCCTGATTGGCCAATAAACAGTTTTCCAGAACTGTTTGAATACGCTGGTTCAGCAACATTAAGTGTTGTTGGTGCCGATGTTACATCAGAAAATTTTAGTTGAATTACGGTATTTGCCATTTTTTAGTTATCCTTTATTGCGTAGGGCTTTTTATTTGATATTTATCTTTTGTAGTAGTTAGAAACCACCGCCGTTAATTGTTAATCCAGAAATAGTTCCATTTGCTGGTAAAACTAATGTACCATCCGCACTAAAATTCCATTGTGAAAAGGGTGAACCACCAGTATTTGCTTGTACTATAACATCCGTATTTGCATATACTGTTGATACGCCGGTTGCTTGAGCAATAAAACCAGAAGAATCATTATCAACATTTGCTGTAATTGCTATTTGATTCGTTGGTAAATTTAATATTCCGCCACCGCCACCAAATTTTAAATCACCGGTCATTGTGTCGCCGGACTTACTTACTTTTGTGTTATCGCTAGTTACTGTCGATAAGGTAGCACTATATTTTGCTGCTGGTTTTACTGTCACCGTTTGTGCAGCTGAGGTATTAATGACTACTTCGATAGCCATAATTATCTCGTCACAGAAGGTAAAACCGTTATAATTCCTTCAACAACTCTTGTTTTAATCCCTGGTCCACTTGTTATCAATAAATCGTAAACATATCTACCTGGAGTTAAATTAGAAGTATTGGCACCAGTCATGGATATGGTGATTTCACCATTACCTGAATCAGTAATTGTTGATGTAAAAGTGTTTGAACTGGTAGAATAATAAGACTTTCTCATTTGCGAAGCTACAGTATAGCCAGAAAGATTAAGTCCATTTCCATTGGCATCTTTTACTGTTACCGCAGTAGAAAAGTTTGCACCTTGATCGATTGTTAATTCTGCAAAACCTGCCATTTAATTTTCTTTTTTAATGAGTTGAATTAATAAACTTTTAATTTCACATAATTCATTTTCAAGATTTGTAATTTTTTCTTTCGTTTCAATTTCTTCTTGTTTTATTTTACTTAAATAATTTTTTTGTGCTTTATATTTTTGTAAAGAACTCATATCTTTATTTAACAATGCCTTTGAGTGAACATCTCTCAATAAACTTTGTTCTTCAGTTTGAACTAATATTTTTTCATCTATCATGGTGCTAATGCTAATACCCTCAAATCTCTAATAACAGGTGTATATGATGGATTACTGGTTCGCATTACTATTTTAATTGCAAAAGTTTTAAAACTATTATAATTGACATTATTAGTTGTACCAATATAAGAAGTATCATCAGTAAATGGTATGAATAGATACTCTAAAAAATCTGTTTCAACTTGTGATTTGGAGTCGTTTGTTAAACCTTCATTGCCAGGTTGAACATTTTTCATACGAACATAAGGCCTGTCAATAAAGTTTGTAGGATCTTCTTCAGCTAAAACAGAATAATATACTTCGATAGTTGATTGTGGTGGTTGATATCCAGTTAAATAAACACGAATCATATTTGCATCAAAACCATCAGCAAGTGTAACATTTCGTGTAATGTATCGTGCTAATGCTGGCCCACCTTTACTAGCTGTTTCTTGAGCAACTATACAAGCAGCAGTAGTATTACCAGCAGAAACAGCTGGAGCTGCAATTGATACAGTAATATCACCAACATATCCTGATCCATTATTTGTAACTTTAATACTATCAATTTTTCCTGTGGTCACATTTGCAACTGCTTCAGCAGCTGCACCAGTTCCCTGATTTGCTGTGATTGTTACCACAGCATTTGCAGTATAACCTGTTCCTGGATTTGTTATTGCAAAATTTGAATCGGTTAAACCACAATCATTAATTACATATTTAATTGCTGTGGCATTTAACCGAGAGGTATCTATAACTGGTGATATCGTATTATCTGTTGTTCGGAGATCAGCTCTCAAAACAATAGACTGTCCAGTTGTTGTAACAATTTTTCTTTCTTCTAAAAATTCATTTTCATTTATAATAACATTTGAAAAATCACTATCTAAAGTTAATGTAGAATTTGATTTTGATTTATAAAAATAATTAATTGATGTATCTTTAAATGATAAATCTTGTGAAGAAAGTTTAATTAAATCATATTCAGTATTTGTTGTTGGTAAAGAATTATTAGCATATAAGTAATATGTGGTATTATCAGTAAATCTACAGAAATTTACTCTAAACATTAAATCCAAATCTTGATATGCTGTATATGTTAAACCATTTTGTGATTTAAAGAATGAACCAACATATACTTGTTTATCGATTCTTCGTCCCGTGGTGTCACCAATTCTTACTCCTCCAACTTCGGCTACAAAAACTTCATAGTCATCAGAATTACTAAACAAAACCATAGCATGTTCGCCTGGTGTTAAATAAACTGGTGCAGGGAAAGTAAATCTTGTATAATGAGAAGAATTGGTAAAACTAGGAACATCAGTATTAATATCTACTGTATTGACATTTTCTGGATACAGAGATACTTGTCCCAAAGCGGAACTACTGTGAATCAATGTTGAATGTGGATAACCATTTACAGTTGGTCGCAATTGGACAACAAAAGGTTGATAAGTAACTGTATCTTTCTTTTTAAAGATTAAATCAACACTATGAACAAATATTCCTTTTGAATATAAACTCGGTTCAACAAAAAATGTTTGTGCTACTGGATCAATGAAGCCTGCGGCCATTTTATTTCCTATTCATTAAAGTAATTAATCTTAAACCACCAAAGATTAACCAAAGTAAATATCCAACTACCAATCTGTTTTCATTTGGTGTACTATTCATATTTCTATTTGTTAATTTTACAACCACTTTACTAATAAACAATCCTACTTTCATTAATTTTCTACCTGTTGGATTATCTTGTTTTCCAACACCCATCTTGTATGCCATATGTTCTGCCCAAGGTGTGGCTATTTTAATAGCCCAAGAGGTTGCTAGTTTTCTTTGTGTTTCAGCTCTTTTTTCCTGATCACGAATCCAGAACATGCATTGTGGTCCTTTTCCAGACATCCAATCTACAACAATTGATGCCCATTTAATATAACCATAATATGCATTTGGATCTTTTTCTCTCAAAATTTCACCAAACTTTTGATCGGCTTCATAAATCTCTTCAGGTAAATATCCAAGTTCATGTAATTTGGTGCAAATAATTTTACAACCAGATCCTCCACTTGGAGGTGGTGGTGTTCTATCAGCTACAAGTTTAGTTCCTGTTACATTTGAATCAGTAAGAGTTGTAGTTGCTCTATAATTTTCTTCTTTCGAATAAACATCTTTTACTTGAATTGATGGATTACGAACACTTACAGAAACATCTTCAATCGTATTTAAAACGCCTTGAGCATAAAAACTTTCTTCAGCAAAAGAAGTAATTAAAGCTAAATCATTATTTGCATCATTACTTATGCGAATAAATTTTTGGCCAGTTCTAAATTTAATTCCATCACCAGAATCATTTGCTGGATAATTTGGAATGTATAATCTTCCAGGCATATCACCATGATCGTCCGTTTGTGGTTTACCAACAGACCAACGAGATGTGCTATCTGGAATTATTGTCCAATTAGGAGTAATGTTTGCTAATTTAGTTGTTCCATTATATGATGTAATCGTTCTCTCTTGGCCTAAACCTTTACCAGAAATAATTCTTATGTTATAAAATTGATTTATGGTGATATCATCTTCAAGAATCTTTGTTCCTGTATTAGCCCAAGTAACATTAGCATATGTGGAAACAATATTTGAATATGTGTTGTCATATGGAGAACCCGAATGTAGTGTAATGGTACTTGCAGTTGCAGTATTTACATTACCATTATTCCAAAACGCAATATCAATTTTTCCTGTAGCTCCACTTGTGAGACCAGTAATGGTATCATTATTTGCAAAAGTGCCGGTTACATTGGCTAAGTAAATGTGTGGTTGCTCAAGTGACCATGATCTTCCGGCTGTTTTAACAAGCGTAGCAGATCCACCACTTGAAGATGTTACTGTTTCATAATTACCATATGATGTGAAAAAAGATCCTGATGTATTAAATAACCAACAGATTGTTGGAAACTCTAAAAAATGAGTTATATCTGTGTCATCCAAATAAGCATAATGGTATTCATTTGGTCTCAATCCTTTTGCAGTAGAAATTATATACTGGCCTCTAATGTAAGGAATAACAGAAAGATCAACTTGTCTTTTACCAATGCTTGCTACGATTCTTTCTGGCACGAGAATCGTTCTTGTACCAGTTCTTTCTTGTGAATAGAATGTCGTTTTATATGTGTTATTATAGGTATCTTCATAATCCAAATAACCCTCTGTTCGACTTTTTGTTTCTGTTTTTGTTTCACTAGATGCACTAGAAATAAATTCTTCCCAATCATTCCATTGATAACCAAAAATCGATCTAGCATCTTCAAGAGCTTGACCAATCTTTTCCCAAGCATCATTTTCACCTTCAAGATTTATAAGAACATCAGGTCTTGTTTCTGTATCAATCCAAAAATCGCCTGATGGATAAAAATCTAATGTTCCAACATAGTGACTAAGTGTAAACGGATTTACTGGAACAAATGTGCTTGAAACATTTTGTGTAATTAAATTTTCAATAGTATATGGAGCAGTAATAATTGTTCCTGCAGATACATTAGCTGTCGTTATTCCTGTATGAGTTGTAAATGAAAAATTAGCTGGTTCAAATGAAGGTCTTAATTCACCTTTTGTGAAATCCATTGAGCATCTATAATCTAAACTTTTAACATCTCCAACTTGATGACCACGGAAAGAATCAACAAGAATACCATTTTTAAATCTTTCAAGGCCATTGCCATCTAAAACAGTAAGGTCTTGAGCAGACTTTTCAAGTGTATTCAATGATGTATAATACTCTAAATTTTGAATTCTCTTATCGAGTTTTCCTATATCTCTCATTGTATAACGCTTATTTTCAATATAACGAATCTGCGTATCTGATGGGAAAAAAGTATATGGATTTACACGAACTGTGTACAAACTTAAACAATTTTCTGGTTCACTTGGTGTTTGTGGTGAAATAGAAGAGATGCCTTTTAATACTTCAAATTTTCTATCATCTCTTATTATAATCCTATCAATTCTAGGTAAATAATATGAGTAATTTGATTCTAAAGATTCACCTGCTTTTGGTATAGAAACTCCCGTTAAAGTATAATTAGGAGATGTATTTGAAGCATTTGTTCGAATTGGTCTAAAGTCTATACAATCTCTTAACTTATATGTTTCACCTGTTGTGGGACTTGTAAAATTAGGAATTTTTGCATATCGTATATCTGTTGTTGCACCAAGGCTAGCAACATTATAAGAGTCTCCAGAAAGAAAGAGACCAGTAGAATGTGTAAAATAATTAACAAGAACAAGAATCTGTCCTGTTGGTGGTGAAACACCAGGTCTTAATGTAATTGATCCGTGATTATAAAAACCATCATCTTGACCATCATTTAAAATGTATTTTGATGTTATATCTTTTGCAGTATTTGTAATATCGGCTGTAACAACAGCACTCGAAGAACTTCCTGAATCAATAACTTTAAATGATGCTTTTTTAGTTGTACTTCCAGAAACTACTGTAAAAGAACCATATTCTTCTTCAAATTTATCATCAAGCTTATAGATATCAGAAATGTAAAGAGAATCAGATTGACCAGGAGTTTTATTTGGTGTTGATATTGCCACTTGGCCAAATGATAAATTAATATTTGCACTTCCAATTGTTGTAGCTACCGCACCAACTTCAATAGTATTTGCAGTAACCAAAGTTTTGGTTTTAGGTGAAGCTGAATTATAATCAACAGAAACTACTGCATCTACTGTATAACCAGAATTAGCATTGTTTAAATTAATTGCAGCATCAGTACCAGAAGATATAGTAACACTTCTACCTGTACCAGTAACTAAAGGAATCAATTGGCCATTTGTAAAATCAGTAACAGCTCCCATTGTATTTGCAGTAACATAAAAGTGTTCTAATTTTTGAGAGTCTGATAATGCACCACTACCAACTAAATTAGCTCCATTTCCTAAAGCTGATACTGAAATTGAAAATTGTCCAGATGAAACAGTTTGATTTTTAAAAGTATATCGAGCTCTGTAATCCTGGTTAGTCATATTAAAACTAACAAAACTTTGTGGAACACGGAAAACTAAACTTTTGAAATTTGTATCTGATAAGAATGTGTTGCCACTTAAAACACCACCTTCTTTATTTTCTATGGACACATTTGCTGAACTGATAATTTTTGCAGATGCATTTGAACTTGCAAATGAATTAATATCTTTTATATTAAAATCAATGGAATAAATTGAATTTGCAAGAGGGGTTGTAGAAAATGTATCTTCAATTGTAGCTGTTCTTGTTGTTTGATTATAGTTTACAATTTTGTGTTTTGTATTATCAGCACCATAACCTGCTGATATTCGAATAAATGCATTTAAATACGCATTAGCAACAGGAGATGATATTCCACTTGTGCCTAAAACAATTGTATTTGTTGTTCCACCAGACATTGCATTATTTGAAATAGGAATAAATTGTGTATCATAAATGTAAAGATTATGTTTATATGTGTTTGCTAATTGTGTATTAGCTGCAGTAACATATTCGAGTTCACGAATTCTTGCTGTTCCAATTTTACTAGAACCATAAGTTGTTGTATTTGTTGTTGCGATATTTGAAGCATCGACACAATGCATATCAATAATACCCATTGTACTCACATCAAATAATCCTGTTGTATTTGCAACAGTTAAATAATTTCCATAATTACAAGCAATATCATAATTAGTTACATTTGCAATATCTCTT
>Ga0181343_1000759_pt1 | contig 13520 bp, 30 predicted proteins | sample Su13VDMLBSD_FD_130110 | JGI IMG/M metagenome (GOLD analysis project Ga0181343, IMG submission 130110) | Freshwater viral communities from Lake Michigan, USA - Su13.VD.MLB.S.D | ecosystem: Environmental > Aquatic > Freshwater > Lake | place: USA: Michigan | collected 2013-07-15 | reverse complement strand
TTTGTTCTTCTCTTAAATGGTGAAAACTCTTGATATTTCTTTGGTACTTTTGGTGCAGGTATTGTTGGAGATTTTGTAATATGTTTTGATGCATACTCTGGATTCATCACTACAGAATGATGCTTTCTTCCCCATGCATCAATACCTTGTTGTCCTTGAGTTTTCTCTACCTTCTTTGATTTGGAAGGAACACGAATTGAAATAGTTCTCGTGTCTTTTCCATATCTTTTGCCAAATGCATCTGCAGTTCGAGCAGAAGTCGATGCATGAACCTCAGATCCCTTAAATCCTGATTTGTGTATCTCATCAGCAGAAGATTCTGGTGTTCCATGATAATATCTCGTCATTCGAATTCTTTTTGCTTCCTCAAGAAATTCCGAGAATGTTATCATGACCTACGATCCTCAATATCCTTGATATTATGCTCTTTTTCTCTATCATAAGAAGTTGAACCTGTAACTCCCTTTGATACGATATTAGAATGTCTCTTTCTCTTTGACATATCTAACTGTCTTGCAATAGTTTGTTGTGATGGCGTTTGATGTGTGTGCCCAACTTGCTCTAGATTGATAACTTCTAAAATTTCTTCAATGGGAACGCTTGCCATGATGTCCAGTGCCTCGGCTGCAGTCAGATCCTCGGAAATTAGAAAATCATAAACAAAATCAAAAAGATTGTCTTCTGTTTGAGATTGTTTCAGTGCTTTTTCAGTTGGAGCACCTTCAGAACCTGGTGATCTCATTCTTTCACCAGAACCTTTTTTGATTCTTTCTCTTTTGGCATGGATATTATCCCACAAGCCTCTTTTTTCGTGAATTGGGAAAGTCATAAGATATTGGCATTTATGTGTATTTATTTCTAAATACTTCTATTGCGAAATAAAAACAAATGCAAGATCTAATCGAAGCTTACATGTCCGTTTATGATGATCTCAATGAAGTCAAAGGACTAGGTGGAAGAGTTGATCCTAAGACCGGAAAGTACACTGGTGAAGTATCAAGTCCAAGTCAAAAAGTCTTTCAGAAATTTAGTAAAGATGTCCAGACTCATGGTAGACAAGCAGTTTCAAGTGCAAGATCTAAATCAGTCACACACGGTGAACCAACTGAATCAGGTGTGGTAAGATCTCAGGCAAGAGGAACAGATGTAACAAAGAAAGATCCTGATCTTGCAATGACTCCTGCCCAAAGAATGAAAACTAGAGCAACTGCAGTCGCAGCCAGAGGAGATACTAAAAGAGCAAATAAGATTCGTGCTGTATTAGATCGTCCTAATATGGAAGAAGCTTATATGGACGAGAAGCGTGTGTATCCTGGTGCTCCAGATCGCACACATTCATTTCCTCTTTCTGATGAAGAAAAAGAAATGGTAGCAAACATTAGACAAGCTGCCAATACAAAAGCAAAGGAAAAAGCAGATGAGTCACCAACTAAATCTGCAAAGAAAAGAACAAAAATGAGTGATGTTGATGTCAGAGAATCACATGACTTTTTTGATGTTGTACTCTCACACCTTCTCGATGAAGGATATTGTGATTCACGAGAATCTGCAATTGCCATGATGACTTCAATGTCAGAAGAATGGATCGATTCTATCATATCAGAAGCACCATTTCAGATTTCTGGTCCACATTCAACCACCATTGATGGGACAAAACTTGATTATGAACCTTCCAATGTTGGTAAGCCATACCAAAACAAAAAAAGAGCACAAACAAGAGCAGACAAATTAAATCAAGATCATGGTGCAAGTGTTTATAGAGTTACAAAAGTGGATTGATTCCCCTAAATAAATTTAAAAACAAAAAAAAAGGAGCCGCAAGGCTCCTTTCTTATTATGTGATTAAATTAAATCACTTTGTCAGACCAGCCGACAGTAGATCATTGACGAGAGCTTTTGCAATATCACCACAATCAGGGCAGGAAGTTGCATACTTTACGATCGAACGATCTTGGTAGCGTGCCGATTCAGTAGAATCATCGATGTAGTTCTTGACATTCAGACGATACATGGCGCAGATTGCCCGCATTAGTTCACGATTGTCAGGTGAATCGTTGTACATATCATAAATCGAACGCATGTAGTTGAAGTCACTGATGCGACGGCAGAAGTTCAGCTTGTTCATGATCATATCTACTTCATCATTACTGAAGTATTCGGCCAGAACAAGTTCAAAAGCAACATTTACTTTCTCGATGCTTTCGATGCGCTGACGATATTCATCAGACATACGATCAATTCGTGCCTGAGTTACATCGGAAACCAGAGAGATCAGATCAGAATTCGTTTGGGTAGTTTCTTCTACAATCTCTTTAACTTGCTCTTCGCTTGTTACAGTAGGCTCAGGTACAATGACTACACCGGAAATTTGACCTAGTACACTCTGCGCATAGTCAACTGCACCTTGAAGTTGATTTGCTACGGCCTGAAGTTGCTCGATTTGATTGGTCACGGTCGATGAAAAAGAAAAGGAACAATGGAGTCTTTAAGGCGCTGCCATTCCTAAAATCAGAGAGTAACGATCCAGTGTGAATCGTTATTTAAATCTACCCAGAAAAAGTATTTCCTGTTGGTAGATGCCAGAAAGACCTTTTGATCATTCTGTTGTTCGACAATACAGGTTGCATTACCACCCATAGTATTGATAAGGCGGTTCTTTGCCTTACTAGATTTGGGAGTGACGATGGCGGTTTGCATTGCCTTGTTGTCGATGAACTTAGTATAGGGCAGAGAGCTGGCTAGTGGTGTGGGTCTTGTGCCACTTAGTTGACTGGCTCTGGCTCTGGAATCTCGACGATTTCAGGCATACGATTGCCAAACTCCTGACGATCATAGCAGATCCATTCATCATTCAGAGTGAAAAGATAGGCATACTCTTCACCATCTGCAAGATAATCGTAGCGATTATCATCTAGACGAGGAGGAAGATCATCTCCACGCTGAGAGTAATATAGTGGACCTTGCTCTACAGTTTCATTTTTGAAACCAGCATTAGTCCAGCAAGAAGACATGTCGCCACCATCAATCAGCTCAGAAGCCAGTTCTCTGCTGTTGTAGTGTTCTTTGAGTTTGGTGCCAAGCCAGGAAGGATATCCATCCCAATGGTGATACGATGAGAGCACGGCTCCACTAGGAAGCTCGATTCCGATTCTTGAGCGAGTGGCCATGAGATGTGGTTGGTTGATAGAATCAGTATAAGACCTAGAGACGGATGGTGGTCTAGGTCTTGTGCCAGTTCAAAGATCGAACACCTTGTATTGTAAATCCTCTTCTTTGTCCATAAGAAGAGAAATTACATCTGGATTCCAGCGTTCATCAAAAGACATGTGTTTTGCCAACATTTGGCGAATTGAAAGGCTGACATCTACCAGTGCATCAGAGCAACGATAGAGATTAAATTTATCAAAGACCATTGTAATCAAACCTTGCGAACTTTGTTTTGATAAGAAAAGGTATTAGTCTTCAGATAGTATTGACGACTAACTTCTTTTTTCCCATTGATTTCAAATTCAGGATCCTCTGGATTGTAGGGATGTACATAATTGAAACCAGCATACTGATTTGTGTCAAGTAGAATGCGATCAAGAACGATATACATTCCTCTTTTTTCTTCTGGAGTCCAGTGATCTTGTCTCAGTTGTGTATTGACAAATTCAAGAATTTGTTCAACCTGAGTAGTCTTGCGTGGAGTTGGCATTTGGGTGAATTCCCTCTCAACAAATGTAGTATGGCAGCAATTGGTAAGGAGATCAAGTGTACATGTGACACTTTGACAACTGGCCATGGTCCATCAGTCTTTGTAAAGATCCTTTTCGAGTTTCTCTAATCGTTCCTCAATTTTCTTATTTGGCTGATGTAGTGCATAATTAAATGCAACAGCACCAACCAATCCAATGAGATAATAAAACAAAATGGTCATTTTTTGTAACACTCTCCAGGGAATGCAGAAGCATAAGATGCACTAAAGCAAGAATCTCTCAATGCTGTAAAGAAAAGAAGTCCAGTAATCACTGAAGACAGTGACATCATAAAAATCATAGATCCAAGAGAGAATGATTTCATTGGAATTGACGAGAAATGGTTTCTAGTGCGCCCAAAACATAACCATATTTGTGTGCATATGATTCATGTTCGTGCTCAATGGCAGTTCGTGCCATTTTATGGATATTGTCTGCATCAGACTGTTTGATGATCTTTAGCCCTTCATTGCAAATGAGAAGATGCGAAATTTCATCAAACAAATTAAGTTCATCCTCATTTGCATCTACATCCTTTTCAAGATGCTCTGCATAATTGATCAATGCTCGCTGAATCAGTTGTAGCTGTTGTTCAGTGATCGTTTTCATTGGGAGAACCCTTGAACTGTTTACACAATAGAGAAAGCTGGAGCCTGTTGGAGAAAGGGTGGACGGAAATTCAACCGTCCACCACTAAATTCATGCTGCTACCTTTTGTTTGGCAGAATAACCACTAAATTTGCCCACATTGCGGCGATTACGAATAGCTTTGCCCCATTCAGAACCTTTTGGTTGAGTATTGTGTACCAACAGAGCAAATGGTTTATCACCAAGGCAATGTGAATCATCATGATCTACTTCAAGGCCAAGTGCTTGTGCATCCTCTTCATACATCACAACTTTAGAATAACGAGTAAAATGTCCAGCATCGATCAAATTATCCCATTTGCCACCATAAGATGCCGTCATATAAAAATTCTCTGGCAATTCGTATCCCAAAAACAATTCCAGACTCTTAGAGTAGCAATAGAAAATTAGATCAGGATTGCGCTTTGCAACATCAATCCAAGCATCAAGATATTTGCCAATGAAAAAATCACCTGACTCATGAATACGAACTTTCTTGGTATTACGAGTACGATGATATTGAATTGAATTATGAATCAGATCAACCACAGTAAGATTAGACATTGCATCAATAATCATTTCAAGATTATTGGCACGATTGTGAAATGCAGAATCATACTGAACTTCACCAGATGCTGCAAAACAACGAAATTGAGTATATTTGCCGTCTTGAATATGGCGCTTCCCGTCTTCTCCAACAACTGCAAAAGATTTACACAGAAGTGCGCCAGGGCAAGTCTTACCAGCAGGAAGGTTGAAGATCAGAGTATCCTTGGAGAGCTTACCGTTGCCTTTGGTGAAGTTGAGCATTGGAGTGGCTGTGTTCGACTTGCTCACTATAAGGCCACCAGAAGCCCCAGGAAGCCTCCTCTAGGACAGTTTCCGTGGTGTCACACTAGATTGTTAATTATTTCTAAAAACTCTCGAAAAGTTCTTTCTCTTGGATTATAATTTGGATTTGCATCAGAACTATATCGATATCCACCAACATTAGTTCCTAGATTTTCCCTTCTCTTTTTCTCGAATTCATATCTTTTAGCAGGACTCATTTTCTTTTTAGGGATAGGAAGTCCCGTAATTCCAATCTCAGTTTGATCTTTTGCCTTGGCCATCTTGAATATCTTTTTAGATATTTATTGAAAAAGCGCCTCTATGACAAGACGCCTTTTCTAATTTTACAGAACAAACTGAAATCAGTAGTGTTCGATGACTTGATTTGTCCTTTCGTCTACGATATATGCAGATCCAAACTCTTCTGCCATAGAATATGCAACATCTCGTGCTTCATCGAGATCATTAAAACTTTCGTGTTCTGTATCAGAGTGAACGGAATAAGTCATGTTTAGATGAATTCGTAGATGTAATAATCAACTGTAACTTCAAGTTCTGCTGCTTTTTTCTCTAAATCAGCTTCAAATGGATCAAAATCCTCTAGTAGTTCGCTGAATGTGAGTTTTTCCATAAGATGGAATACGGTTTTTTCATCCATGATTTTCAGTATTATCAGAAATTAATGTTTTCTCTGCTGGATCAGTTTTTACGCGAATATTGTAAGGAGAATTGAAAAAATTACGGAAGCTAGCCACAATGATAACAGCCGTGGAAACAATACCAAAAAAACCAATGAAGGTGATAGCATCTCCAGTGAAAGTCAATTTCTCAGGCATCGATTTCAACAAGATAATCTTGGTACATTCGGTAAATTAGATCTTCATTTTCAATGATCAGATCTAAGACTTCATCTTCATTCTCTGGACAATGTGCAATTCCAAAGTCATCACATAACCCTGCAATCACAGACATTTGGCCATCATAATCTTGATCGAAAATGTCATCAAGAATTAAATTGGCTTCTTCTTCGGATGTAAGAGTTGGGATCGACATGGCGGATAAGAAATAAATGTCCACGAATCAACAATACATGACTATTGGATTCGTGGACATGACAGTGGACAGTTTAGAAATCGTATATCAGAAGTCGATCTCTTCTAGTGTTGGCTCTACTTTTTCGAGTTGAGAAACCACTTGATCTAGTGTAATGAGCAGTTGCTCACCAGAACCAGATTTACGAAGAACTTGAATCGCGTCTTGAATAGTCATGTCAGTCGATGGAGATGATGTCGTTGGATTTGATGAGACGATTGAACATAGCACCAATAGATGCATCTTCAACACCGTCTAGTACACTCTGAATTTCATCCAGAAGTACATTGTTAGCATTATTACGAACATTGTATTCGTAAACAACAGCGATGCCAGATTTGCGACGAAATGTCACTTGTAGATTCGTACCATTCCAATCAACAAATGAAATAGCAGCGGAAGCAGATTCTTCAAGTGTAGCAAACCAATTATCTTGATTGATCGTAAGCTGACCAAGATTATTGGAAGTTGTGGATTGAATTGTTGTTGCCATAATCAGAAATCCTCAAGTAGTTTAAGCGTTTCAGGGTCTAGTTCTTCTTTTACATAAGAACCAAAGATGTCTGTGTCAAGCAGATCATCAACAAAATCGAAGTTGTCGTTTTCCAGAGAGTTGTAATCCTCCTGATGTAACATGTTCATCATATCAGTCAAATCATACTAGGTCAATAGGGAGTGGACAGTTTTTCAATCGTACCAATCGGATGTGTCAACTGCCATCCATTCTAAATTAAAGTCTTCAAAAAATAATTCAAGTTCAGTCGAATCCTGTGGAATTTGTTCGTCTTCATCTAAGGTAAAATGAGCTTCAGCAACTCCAGGACCATATTCTGCTGGATATTGATATGATTGTTGACAAACAAGATTGAAATCATCAATCAAAGCAGTTACAGTTCCACTACGAGTTTCTTCATCGTAACTCAAATTTACGATAGACAAAATTGAACCGCTCATTTTACAATTTTCCAATGAAGATCGTTTTTCTTTTTGATCACAAATCCGTATTTTTGATTTGCAGACTTCAAATAAAATTCATCTTGGGTTTCATTTTCAATTGTACATGTGTGAAGTTTACACATAACTTCATCGAATCGTTGATGTGCAATTTCTGAGATTGGTTCAATTAGGATTCTGGTCAATTTTTTTTCGCTCATTTGATGTCAACGAGAATAATCATCAAAATCAACGCAAAATTCACTATCTTCTTCTAGAAGCTGTTCATTCAGGATTTTAGTCAAATCATCATTTCGATCCGATAAGAAGTCAATCAGATCTGCAGCGTAAGTTTCGGCCATGAAAAAACTCCTTGAACATTTGTAGAATAGCTAACTCAATTTACCAATTGAGTGATTGGTGGACAGTTTTTGATGTGTCCACCAAAAGTGCGTATTTTACTCATTGTTACATGATAGCAGCTTCTTCCCTTGTATCGTATGGGCCAAATGTATCGTAGGAACCATCTGAATACTCTAGATCTACATAAAATCCCACTTCATCATGAAATGCTGATAGATCTTTCCTTGAAATAAAGTAAATCCTCTTTTCAGTGATACTAACTTGCATTTTTGGATGTGACAGAGAAATCATTGTACCTTAGCTCCTTTGTAGTATGTAGTAGTGTTTTGTGAAAATGTCAGCAAACCATAATTTTTACATTGGTTGCACCTTTAGTAAGAACATGCTTTTCCCACATGCTCGCATCTTCAATTGTAAAGAATGTGGCTTTTTGATATGCACTTTTTTTATTTGGTTGTTCTTTGTAGGTGACAGTGTACTTCATTTTTGTGATTCTTTCAAAAGTTGAATTTGCTTGTAGTTTTCTCGGTGTACAACAATGCAAACATTCCGACTCCTTTCTTTGAATTGACGAATACAAATAGTGATATAGTGATCGTGAACAAAATTAATTGTTCCGATTTGATTTTTGTAGATCACATCAATTCCAATTGCAGGAATCATAGGTTCTCTTGGTACTCTTTAACTTTTTCAATCAAATCTTGCAGTTTTTCGGCTGCAACATTATCATAACCAAAGTCATATTGAATGTCATCTAGAATTGATTCTAGATCATTAGCAAGATCGAAGATAAATTTTTCTTGGTCGTTCATTTCTCCTTGATGGCTCTCCTTGATTTTAGCATGAAAGTTGAAAAAATGGAAGGGAGTGGACAGTTTTAAATTGGACCTCCCCATTCCAATTACAGATTTATTTAATAATGTCAAAAAAACCGTTTCAATATTTTTTTGTTCGTATCGTAAAGACACAAACAATTCGGTTCCTCAGGTCCACCACACCCTCCATCTAAAACTAAACACCTAGAATCGATGTGAACCTCATGATAATGTCCTGAAACCATTATGTAATCTTTATGCCTAGGATTTTCCCACCAACGAATTCTTTGGTTTTTGTTTTCCCTACTTGTTGGCCCATAGAGCATCAGACTTTTTGTAGTTTTAGACATCTGAGATTCTGTAACTAGATGATGTTCTTGATATTCTGGTATTTGAATTTTAGAACTAAAATATGCATGGCAACATTTCATTTCATGTCCATCTTTTGTTTTAAAAACAATTCCATAAGGAAAAGATAATAACCAATCTAAAAGTTCTTCATTGGCTATTTTGTGATGTTGGAATTCTTTTACTGTAGTATCAAGACCGTTGTTTAGAACTACTTGGTTTCCCATAAGATAACGAATAAGTTTATCTTGGTGATTTGATTGTAGTACAATTGCATCGGAATTTCTAACTAAGTTATAAACACCTACACTATCAGAATACTGACACCGAGAATCAAAAAGATCCCCCAACAAAATAATCTGGAGTTTATGTTCTTCTGCATATTCAAATGCGAGTTTTAATTTTCTATAATCAGAATGAACATCTCCAATAATTGCATAATCCATTTAACCTATCCATTAACTCTTTCATTCTAGCACATAAAATAAAATTGACATAAAAAAAGGACACTCGTTAAAGTGTCCTAATAAATTAACCTACAACTCGCCAACAGACTGTAGCATTTCCTTTTCTTGTTGATTCAATGTGAGCAAATGCTGCATATGATAAATCTAAGTCAGCATGTGAGTATGGACCTCTATCATTTACACGGACAATCACTTGCTTCCCATTATCCTGATTTGTCACCCTAATTTTGCTACCCATAGGTAGATAAGGATGAGCTGCAGTCCAACGATAAGCATCAAACCGCTCACCGTTAGCAGTTGTTTGTCCATGAAATCCATCACCTAGTCCGTAAAAGGTGGTGATTCCACAGGTCAATCCAGCAATCAACTCGATCATAAAAATTAAGATCAAATTTCAAGGACAAATCAAGAATAGCAAAAAATGCAGCTAACAAGATATATGATGTGACAGTTTATTTTGTGTCACAGTAAACTTATTTGAGGTTTCAGTCCAATGGTAATTTTATCCTTGATCTTACTTCACCTAAAAACATTTGTGTATGTGAAACATAAGACCATGATAGCTTGATGTATATTTCTTTCCAGAACCTTTCATTTGAAGATGAAACATTTTCTTTTGATTTTCAGTTAGAAAATGCAATGTAGTTTCATTCAATATCCAGTTTCCATCGTACACTAACACTTCAAGTTCGTCAATAGGAAATATTTGAGTTTGCTTAGTTAATTTTTGATACCAAATTAGATAATCAACGCAATCTCCCCTCAATATCATATCAAAAATTTGAATCTTATGGTCATTAAACCAATTTAATGCTAGATCATTTAGATCCGAATTTATCTGGTATTTTGTTAATCTATGCCTTCTGCTTTTCCCCTCACTTATATCAATTCCTGGAACACCAAAGAATTGCATGAACCAACTTTTTAATTCGTGATCAATATTAAAATGCTCACACCATCTTTCCGATGATGTGAGATGACATTGAGTGTGATTCTTTTTTACCGATTTTAATGAATATGATGTATTCGATACTAATTCTATTATATCTTTCTTCGTAGTGGATGCACCATCAACTACGAATTTACCATCAAAATTTTCATTTAACCATTCACATATTTTAATTTCATTCTCATGTCCTATTTTTTTAGCATTCTTCCCTGCATTTATCCTGTTCTGATTCATAATTTGTTTTAATCATACTAATAGTATTATCGTCATTTACAATGAATTCAACCACATCACCTTCTTTTAGATTTGCAGTTTTGAGCAAATCATCTGGAAGTGTGACAATACAATCTCCAGTTAGCCCATCAACTTCAACTGGAGTAACCCATGTTAATTTTTTATTTTCTTTGGTTTTCTTTATCCAGAATCCATCGGCAGTCATTTCCCACCCAGAATCAATTGCTTCTTGATAGGTTGATTTATTTTCTTGTTTGTTAGCGATAGCAAATTCAAGGTCACTATGACCCCAAGGATTCATACCATCATTGATATATTCATCATATGCTTGAATATGCCCTTTACCATTGTTATTCAACAATGCAAGTAGTTCATAACAACGACTAGTGTGATGTTTGTGATAGTAATATTGCTCACTCACAACATTTTTAATCGTGTCAATGATTTCATGTGGAGTTATATCGTCACATAAAATAGAATCGTGAATCCAATTTTCAATCTGCTCAAGAGAATACTTTTTATAATCCATAATAAGATAAATCGTAAGTGTTTTGTTCTTGTTGTATTGTATCTATGTGATGCTGACTAAAACTCTTTTGAATCTTTATATTTTATTTGCAATTCAATCCCACCACCAGCAGAGGTTTTCAAGAGTGTTGATGAACTGCTCATGGTAGACAGTGCGGCTAGGATTAGGTTTACCATCTTTCATGTCTTGGAGATACTGTATTATACCACGAACTACTGGTGTGTCTTGAAAGTATTCGTGCATTCGGTAACAATCAAACTTCTCAATGTATTCAATGAAACCATGTAGAGGTGTCATGTTACGACGATATGCATATATGAATACATCTTCGTCTCTGATGTCATTCTTGTTTATGATTTGCAATGGAGTATATTTTTCTCCATCATGTTCCTCTTCAAGTTCTTCTGATTTATCAAATACAAAATCAAGTCCATCATAATATTTGTCATGAAGTTCTTCATCTGGTGCTACACGAAGCTTTTCATTTTCTTCCAGATAATAGTTCATGCGAGCTTTGGCTTCTTCATTCGTCAGGCGAAACACGATGTTGCCAATATAGAAATCTACTGGACCACCATAGAGATGTGTAGATTCTCTTTTTCTGAATGAGAGATGAGTAATCTCAAATCCAGGATCTTCATTTTCAGTTTCAACTAGTCCTTGTGAGATGATCATTATTACAAATAGTGCAATTTTTCCGAGTCAAACTGATAGAACTTCACATTTTTCATATCTAGACACATACGAATTGTATCATGCTCTCTCTGTTCTCGTGGTGTTCCTTTATACAAGAATCGTCGTTGATATGCACAACACCAGATGCTATAGAAAATTTTAGATTTTTCAGTCATCATCCCACGGAGCACGACGATTTATGATTTCATGAAATCTCTTTTGTACTTCTGGATCTGGTGGTTCATTCAGTCTTTCTACAAGAGCATCAAAGTCCTTTGCTGGTAGAACAATCTTTTCAGGTGGATAAGACCCTTTACCCCAGAACTTCTCAAACTCCCATTGATAGTTCATATCCAAAATTCCTTGATTAAGAGAATTCCAGAAGTCCCAGTATCTTATATTGTCGTCCATCCTCCAGTTAGAATGGTTAGTAAGACGAAACCAATACCAAAAAGTTGTGCGTTGAATTGGTTTGAACCCTATTACCCATTTGTTTATGAATACTGGAAAGTCCATTATCCTCCTTGTAATATAGACACTATAACAAAATCTCAATCAAAAATCAAGTTCCTCTGTGCCAGTTGTTCAAGTGTCCTTATGATATTCGTTTTCTATTACTTTTTGAAGTATCTATTCTCCTTCCCTTTTGATGAGATACTATACCAGCAGCAGTAGATACATATCCAGTTTCAAGACACATCCATTTTTGAGAATTTACAATTTTTACACCTTTTTTACCATTTTCAGTCATTTTTTCTTTACTTTGTCCGTGAATTCCAATTCCCTGTTCGTAAGTTTTTTGTCCTGATATTTTTCCACCTTTTTTGCCTCCAATCACTCCACCTTTTTTACCCAATTCACTCAATTCTTCTTTAGTTAAAGAAAATATTCCCCTTTTTTCTTCAATAAGTTTTCTTGAATTTTTTATTCCAGTTTTTCTATAAACTTCTAAAGAAATAATACCACCACAACTTTCATTTAGACACCATTTATCTGTATTGAAAACTGGTCTTATTAATCTCCTTTCAACTTCTTGTGCTTCCCACCATCCTTCATCAGTATAATCAAATATTTCTAATATCTGCTTCTTTGGTATGTAAAAATCCCAACACCATTTATGAGTATATGGAGAACCCCAATACTTTTCATCAAATCTTTTTTCCTTATGAACTCCATAGTAATAATAAGGTACTTCTTCAAAAGTAATCTTATACAAGTATATTCTTGGAGAATACATAACTGCTCTTAACTTGGTGGTTATTACTATTTATACAGGAAAAGCACCCAAAGGTGCTTTATCCAACCTGAAAAGAACCACCAAGTCAGGCATTTTTATTTATGACCATCTTCCTAATCGTAGTTTGCGTTCTTTTGAGATATATGGATTGTATGGGTCATCATAAGGATAAATTTCGGAGCACATCCAACCCCAAGATAATGCCTCCCAGAAGTCATCATACCCATAAGGTTCTGGAGCATTATAGCAGGATATAATGTATGAGATGTTACAGAAACCCTCAATAAACCACTCCCATTTGGTCATCTGCCAGTATTCTTTCCAGGTCATCTCATATTCAAGTTCATATTGGCATTATAGCACTAAAAAAGACCCAGTGAAGGGTCTGGTGGACAGTTTAAGAAGTGGTTCAAAGACCATATCTTGACTTAGTTGCAATGTAGTTTTGTGATATTTCCGCTGCTGTGAGTCCTTTGCCTTTGTATATACGAGCATTAGAAATTCTCCCAGACCAATAAATGGTTGTACCTCTATTTCTACCAACTCTAAGTGCAGTATTAGAATACGAACCATTATCAGTCATTGAATGAACTTCAACTGCATTAGTATATAATTTAACTGTTGTTCCTATTCTTGTTGCTGCAACATAAGTCCAAGTATTTAATTGAATTGTATTCACAGTA
>Ga0181343_1000758_pt1 | contig 13523 bp, 29 predicted proteins | sample Su13VDMLBSD_FD_130110 | JGI IMG/M metagenome (GOLD analysis project Ga0181343, IMG submission 130110) | Freshwater viral communities from Lake Michigan, USA - Su13.VD.MLB.S.D | ecosystem: Environmental > Aquatic > Freshwater > Lake | place: USA: Michigan | collected 2013-07-15 | reverse complement strand
GAACAAGCCTTCTGGGCCCAGCCCGATGTAACCCACCGCCTTACCAGCCATGTTCATCCTCGACGGCAAGCCCCTCTCGCCTGACGTGGCGTTCACCCACGACGGCATCCAATACCCGGCCAACTGGTTACGCCTTGCCACGCCAGAGCAGCGGGAAGCCATCGGCATCACCGAGGAGCCTGACCCCGCTCCCTACGACCAGCGCTTCTACTGGGGCCCTGGGCTACCCAAGGACCACACCCAGCTCGTGGAGCAGTGGACCGCTCAGACACGCACCACCTGCGGCACTCTGCTGGTGCCCACCGATTGGATGGTGATCCGCCAGCAGGACAACGGCACCGTGATCGACCCCGCCATCCAGGGCTGGCGTCAGGATCTGCGCCTGGCCTGTGAGCTGAAGATCTCAGGCATCACCGCCACCACCACCACCGAGGAGTTGGCAGCGTTCGTCACCAGCCCCGAGTACAGCAGCTGGCCGCCCGATCCCAACGCTCCGCAGCCGCCTACACCTGCTGAACCAGCAAGTGACACCATCTCCTTTGAGGGTGGCTTCACCAGTGGGCAGATCGTCCCCTAGTCGCGGGCAACCTAGCCAGAGCGCCACGTCCCGCCTGCAGTGATTGAGGTCTTTGCTGCCGCCGTTGGTGCTGGTATCGGTATTGCCGCCAGCGGCGTTGGCAACCTCTTCCGCCGGGACAGTGAAGCCTCGATGGCCGTGGTGCGGCTGACCTCAGCGGTGGAGCACATCGCCGGTGAAGTCAGCCTGTTGCGCCAAGAGATCAAAGAGGACAGGCAGGAGTTGTACCCGCGCATTGGCTCCATCGAGCAGCGGCTGGCTGCACTGGAAGCCAAGAGCTAGGCCGGAAAACTAGGCCAAAGCGCCAGCCTCATGGACGTTGAACAGCTATCCGCGTTGTGCGGTGTCCTGGTGGTGCTGCTCGGTGTCTCGGAAGCTCTGCCCCTAACCCGCCGGGTCAAAGCCAACAGCTGGGGGCAGCTGGTGATCGCCGTGCTCAAGGCCGTGGCGGCCGAAGGCAAAAAGGGCCGGCGCTGAACTGTGGGCATCATCAAGCTGGCCGATGCGGCCAAGCACTACAAGGCTCTGAGCCACCAGCTCGCCGCTTGGAATTGGCTGGAAGAGCAGCTCACCGCTGAGCAGCTCAAGGAGTTTGCTGAGCTGTACCGCGCTGATCCACCGGCCAAGGAATCCTTGCCGCCGGCCTGGCTAACGCCGGCATTGAAGCTGATCAAGGAGTTTGAGGGCTGCCGCCTAGAGGCCTACCGCGATGTCACGGGTGTGCCCACCATTGGGTATGGCACCACCCGCTATATGGATGCAGCGGTGCGGATGGGCGACGTTGTGACCCAGGCCATGGCCGAGGAGCTGCTGGCCAATGACGTGGAACACCTGTTTGCGCCAGGTGTGCTGCAGTTGCTGCCAATGGCAGCGAAGTGGCGGCCAGAGCAGCTCGCGGCCGTAGTGAGCTTTGCCTACAACGTGGGCCTCGGCGCGCTGGAGGAGAGCACCCTGCGCAAGCGGCTGCTGGCTGGGGAGGATCCCGCCAAGGTGGTGCGCGAGGAACTACCCAAGTGGTGCCATGCCGGTGAAGCGGTGCTGCCGGGGCTGGAGCGGCGCCGAACCGCAGAGGTGGCGCTGTTTACCAGTGGGCTGCCGCTGCAGCAGGGCCCGCTCAAAGGCAATCCCCTGAAGGTGCCCTACTTCTCGCAGCGCGATTCGGCGCTGTCGGGTCAAGCCCAGCGGATGTGTTTCAGCTCCAGCTGCGCCATGCTCACCGCCTTCCTGCGGCCGGGAAGTATTGGCGGACCCAATGCAGATGACCAATACCTCAAGCGGGTGCAGCAGTACGGCGACACCACCGACGCCACTGCCCAGATCAAGGCTCTGGCCAGCTATGGCATCACGGCCCGGTTTGTGCAAAACGCCGACTGGGCGGATCTTGAGCGGCAGATCGCCCGAGGCGTCCCCATCCCTTGTGGCTTTCTGCATCACGGCACGTCGGCGGCTCCCTCGGGGGGTGGCCACTGGCTCACGGTGATTGGCCTGACGCCAACGGCGGCCATCGTGAATGACCCATGGGGTGAGGCCGCAGTTGCACTGGGGACCTACATCGGGCCTCGCGGTGCGGGACTTGCCTACAGCCGTAAAAACTGGTCCCCGCGCTGGCTTGTCGAAGGCCCCCGCTCGGGCTGGGCCATCATCGCCGAACCATGAAGGGCCTCAACATCTCCCGCCGCATTCAGCCCGGCCTGTGGGAAGTCACCCGCCGCGACACCGGCGTGCGCTTTTGGATGGCTGTCTCCAACGGCATCACCACCATCAGCTACGACGAGAACTACGTGCGGCTCTGGCTCAGCCGCGAGCAGGACGACCCACCCGCAGCGGCCTAGCTCTCTTTGGCCTCAGTCCCAAGAGACTGCAGCAGGTACTGATAAAACACCTCCGCCTGCCACTTCTGCTGGTGATAGCGGCAATACCCCATGCCGCACACTTCCCAACACTTGCCGTGTTCCGTATCGACTAGGCGCATGGTCGGCTGTGACACGGAAACTTAGCCCAGACCTTCTAGGTTGCAGCCATGGCCTGGGGTGAGTGGATGATCCCGGCGCCAGGACCTGAGCATCTGCTGACCTTGGAACGGCAGCGGCGGGCTGTGGAGGCCTACAGCGCAGACCAGGCCAGAGAGATGCTGGTCCGCCTGTGTGAGCTGGCCATGCACCAGGACCTGATCATCCGAGGCGCTACGCGACGGATTGCAGAGCTGGAATGCCTTGAGGCGCTACGTGAGTCACCAGCTTGCGGCGCAACGCCTTCTCGGCCTGCTGCATGATCTGCTGGGCGCGTTGACGGCTCATGCCCAAGGCCTCGGCGATCTGGGTGAAGCTGTGCGGTTCGTAGTCATTCAACCCGTAGCGCATCTCCGCCACCTGCCGCTGTAGGTCGGTCAGCTTCCCGAGGTATACCGGCAGCATCTCTTCCACGTTGTCGATGGACTCGGTGTAAGGGGCTTCATGGATGGCCGTATCCGCCACCAGATCGAGGTAGGTGCTGCTCATGCCATTGGTCTTGTCGTGGCGCACCTTGGAATCCAGGCTGATCGGGGTCTGGTAGTGCGTCAGGTAGCTGCGCAGGTAGTCCACGTTGGTCTTGCACTCTTTGGCCACCTGCTGCAGAGGCGGGGTGCGGCCATGGATCCGCTGCTGCTCTTTGATGTAGTCCATCGCCTTGCGAAGGGTGTCGATGCCGCCTGACGGAATCCGAATCACGCGGGATTGGTTGGTGATGGAGCGGGCAATGGCCTGCCGGATCCACCAGTAGGCATAGGTGGAGAACTTGTAGCCCCGCTCCGCGTCAAAGCCCTCAATGGCCGTGGCCAGGCCGCACAGCCCTTCCTGCACCAGATCCTCAAAGCCCATGGTGCCCTTCACCCGCGTGAAGCGCTGGGCGATATGCACCACCAGGCGGATGTTGCAGAGGTAAAAGCTGCGGTGGGCCCGCTGGCCCCGTTTGATTGCCGCCCTGTCCCGGCGGGTCAGCTCGGTTTTGTCCCGCACTGCCTGCCAGGCCTTGATATGCCGGCTCAGCAGGATCTCCTGTTCGGCAGTGAGCAGCGGGTAGGCATGGGACTGGTTCAGCAGCCAGTCCACTGCGTCCAGATCAGTGCCCGTGGTGTACATGTCGCAGCGGTGAAAAAGTTTGTAGAATTGGGGCCTAGTTTTCTTTCGAGATCACTAGGCATTCCGCTGCGGTGGGCAGCGGTGAGGCTGCAGGCGCGAGAGCCGAGTCACCCACCACCCCTTTGCTGCCAGCGGATCAGTCATCCGCTGGATCGCAGTAGTCGAAGTAGTGGCCTTGGAGGCGCTGCACGATGTCATGGGCAGCCACGAGCTGCGTAAAGAACTGCTCGCTGACGTGGTAGCTGGTGCTGCGGTGTTTGCAGTCGTAGCACTCATGGCGGCGGCGTTTGGCGCGGCCCTCATAGGTGCCCTCCTGCATCACCAGGCGCATCCGCCCATGGCATTGGCTGCAGCGCTGTTCGCCTGCGTTCATCCCAGGCTGGCGCAGACCTGGGGCTTGCTGTTGTACCGCCCGGTTTGGCCGTAGTCCCGCAGGGGTGCAGCACTCATGCGGTGAAACACCATCTGCCCGATCCGCATCCCTGGCCAGAGGCCAACCGGGTGAAGCTGGCGGCTGTTGTGCAGCTCCATGGTGAGCTGTGAGCCATTCCAGCCGGGGTCGCAGTAGCCGGCCATCAGATGCTCCAGACCCTCGCGGGCCCGGCTGCTCTTGAGCATGAACTGCGCGGCCACCGTGCTGGGCAGGTGGAACACCTCAATCGTGGAGGCCAGGACGAACTGCCCCGGCTTCAACGGAAAGGGGTGCTCCTGATCAAAGCCGGACAGATCCAGCGGCACCAGCTCAGGGCTACTGGCCGCCTCAATCAGCAGGTTGCTGGCCAGGCGGACATCCAACGAGGCCGGGTTGATCAGCTCGGGCAGATAGCCCTCCACCATCCCGCCATCACAGAGGGCGCTGATCTCAAAATCGCAGAGGATCACTGCTGCGCCTCCTGGGCCTTGCGCTCCAGCACCCAGCTGGTGAAGGCCACCATCAGGGCAGCGGAGGTGTTGTTGAGGTTGGCGTTGGGGTAACTCTCACGCCACCACTGCGCCAGCAGGTCTTCAAGTGTCGGCTGCATCAGTGTTAAAGGCGTCGGTGTCGGCCAGGGCCGTGTAGGTGGAGTAGTGGGGATGCTCGGGATTGTCCCGGCCATCGGCGAGGTAGGCCGCATCCAAGCGGTCTTGGCGGGCTTGCTGCTCGCGAGGGTCGCAGGGGCTCGTCATCAGAAGGGCATTGCGTTGGTGGACTCAGCCTTGGGCTTCTGGTCACTCACCGCCAGCAGCAGGTAGTCGTTTCCGGCCTTACTGGTGCGGGGGTGCAGGTTGGCCCGCATTGCCACGCAGGTCTGGCCCTTGTCGTTGGTGGTGGGCTCTTGGCGCAGCGCCCAGTTGTACAACTTTTCGATCTCTTCCACCGGCACTTCCGAGCTGGCCCAATAGGCGCCATCGGTCTTGCGGTCCTGGTTGCAGGTGAACCAGAGGGTAAAAGCGTCAGCAGCGAAGTCAGCCATGGATTTAGTGGATTTCAGGAAGGTCGAAGTAACGGCGCAGGCAGTCATGCACCGCGCCGCTGTTGGACAGGCCACGCGCTTCGGCGTGCTTGGTCAGTAGCTCCATCACGTTGGGCCAGAGGCTGGAGTTCACCTTCACCGCATTGGTGGTGCGGGCATAGCGCCTTGGCTTTGGCTCCTGACCTGCCTGTGCAAGTGGGTTTTCTCGGCGCAGGTTTCGGAAAGCCTGTTCCATACGCTCGCTAGCGCTAGTCATTGAGCGCACCAGAGGTGAGGTGTGGAGCGGTGGGCATAGAACGCAACTGAGCTGATGCGTATCCCTTGGTCCTGCATCGATGGTTTGCTGCAAATGCATAACCACGACGCTTTGGCCAGGGAAAAAGTCGCGTAGACCTGAGCCTCCTCCGGTATTTGTACCCAGTGGATCGCTCCGGTTGAATCGATGGCCATGTAGTGGCCATCACCGTTTTCAATCAGCCAACGCTCGCGGCACAGATAGGGAGCGAGTGAGTAAGGAGAGATCGTTGTGGATCCGCTGGAGCAATATGCGCGTTGCGCAGAGGTTTCCGTAGGCCGTGATGCGGGCATCGTATGCAGCTTCTGCATAAGCCTCGTGGACTGTTGCTTCAAGTGCTTCGATGGCTCGGCGTATAGCCGTGTGAGCAGATCGGATCTCTTCATCAGCTGACCTCGGCATGGAGCTGCTGCAAGAGGAAGTCGCGATGCGCGGCGGTCTTGATGTAGTCAGCGGCCTTCTTGTCCGCAGGCAGGCAGAAGTGGTCCTGGAAGGCGCTCACCACCTGCTGGCGGCGTTCAGCGCTGACCTGCAGCACGGCATCCACCAGCTGCTGCACCTCTTCGGGCTTGAGGCGCTCACCACCGGGGGTGGGGTTGCCGGGTAGGGCCTTCTTGGCAGGGGTGACCTTGGCGGCAGGAGGCTTGCTAGCGCTAGTCGCTGGGGCGGCAGCAGTCTCCTCGTCGCGCATCGGGTTTTCCACCTCCACCCGTGCCCACAGCTCGTAGCCCAGGCCAAAGGCAAAGGCTGCAGCGGTGCAGAGGCAGCGGCGGTGCGTGTCGGTCAGGGTGCGGGCCGTGATCCGCTCAAAGGGGATCGGGTTGTTCCGGTTGTCCATGCAGGCCTGCGGAAAGTCCGGCGTCTGCTGGTCCCCGTTTTGGAAGTAGCCCACCACATAGCCCGTGCCATCGGGGGCTTTCCAGACGTGGCTGCCATCGGGAGCAAGGCTGAGCGTGAACTGCCAGCCGGGCGCATGAACGTGAAGAAGGTGGGCGATCTTGGCCCAGTTCACATAGTCGGCGGCATAGCTGCCGGTCCCCTTGGTTGAGATGTCATCGGGCGTGATGACACCTCCCAGTTGCGGGAAGGAGTCAGACATGGGTGCGGAGATCGGATGCCGCTGATCTGCGGCACTGCGCCACTTTAGGTTAGGGCTCCCTAGTCGTCAACCACTAGCCGCCCATTTGCTGAGCGCCGCTAGCACCGGGTCTTCCTTATCGCCCACTAGTTCCTGCCACTCCTCGGGTGTCCACTGGTGCCAGCCACTGAGCACGTTGCGCAGCCGATCCCGCTCGGCCCCGCTCATCCCGGCGCAGTGGTGCTCCAGTTCCTTCCACGCCACCGGCGGCGCCACCATCCGCTCTTGCGCAATCGCTACAAAACGCTCCTGATGCTGACGGCTCAGGGCCTCAGCTTCGGCAGCGGTCAGCAGCTGCGGCGGGATGGACCAGTCGGGCCCCTCCAGCTCACCGACAAAGTGCCCGAAGAACTCCATGGCCCCCCACAGCTTGCCGTTGGTGGCGATGGGCTCGCTGCCCTTGAGGCGATCCATCAGGGCCCGGCTGCTCACCCCTTTGAAGTTCTGATCGGCCACCCGTTGGTTGACCTGCTGGAGCTGGCAGAAGGTCAGCGGTTGGGGCTGCTCGATCTTCCCGTTCTGAAGGCGGTTGAAGGTGGAGTCGCGGGTGGTAGGGAACTGCGCTTCATGGCCCCAGTCCTGCAGGGTGCTGTGGATCCAGCCATTACGAGCTGCCCAAGCGGTCAAAGTGCGGCCAAACCGCTGCCGCGCTTCAAGGGGCGGATACAGTCCGCGATCTGATTCGCTCATTCGGGAACCCTAGCGGCAAGGCGAAGGCTAGGCGATTGATCTCCGTCTCCCTCCCTAGCGTGCAGCTGCATTGCTGCAGAGCCATTGCTAGCCACAGTCACGCGATCCACCCAGTGGCTGAAGAGCAAGCGCAGTCATCGCAGTGGCGCTCTGCATGGCGGGACTGAAGGTCTAGCTGCGGCGGAGTGCAGTGTTATGCGGAAAGTGCAAAACGGAGCGGCTATGAATAGTGATGCTGTGCCAGTGCATCTATATGCTGCACTTTGCTTGATGTAAAACAGGCGCTAGTTCGTATGTATCCCCCCCCCCACCCCCACCGCAAGGCGTGGCAATGCCTGATTTCCTAAGCCCGAACGTCGATGCCTGAGGACCCCTATCAAGTGCTCTTTCGGGTCCTGGATCGGTACGTCAGAAGCGGAGGTCCACCCGCTCAACCGCCTGAGTGGTTACAACCACCTGCAAAACAAACTGGTGAAACAGGTCCGTCAGTTCCTCGTAGGTCGCCTGTTCGTACAGGCGGGGGTCGCTTAGGGCGGCGAGGACCTCAGGGGGAACGACGGGCGAGGATTGGAGCTGCGACAGGCGATGCCGCTTAGCGGCGATGGCGTCGGCGAGGTCTGGATCGTTCAGGGCTTCAAGCGAGGCGATGGTGGCGCGGAGGTTCGCTTGCTCAGGGGTTTCGTTTCTAGGGATGCTGAGCACTAGTGCTTCGGCTTTGGCGGCGAGGGCCTGGGCGACTGCGACGGCAATCACGGATTCGCGGGTGCTTTTGTAGCGCTGCGGGCACTCGCGGCTTTTGCATAGGAGGGCCGGTGTCTTGCGCCCGCCGGCATAGCTCATGGTCTTGCCGCAGTGGCCGCACTTGCAGAGGCTGGTGACTAGGCGCGGAATCCGATGGTTGTTGCTGCCCCACATTCGTCTATTAGATTCGAGTATCTGGCTGAAACGCTCGACTTCCTCGTGGGATAGAAGTGGCTCGTGAGTATCCCATACAAGTTCCTCAAACAGGCTGTTGGGCAGTTGCTTATAGCCAATCCCGCCACGGAGGATGGGGTTGAGTAGCCAACCGCGGATGGAGCGGCAGCTGTTTATGGGTATGGGGCCGAGGCCCTGTTGCGCCCAGAGGTTGAGGGCTGTGCTCATGCGCCAGTTGTTGTCGCGCATGAGTTGGAGGAACGCCTGGACGCGGGGCCATTCGATGGGGTCGGGCTCAAAGTGGCTCTTGTCGTCGGTGACGCGGTAGCCCCAGGGGGCGCGGCCGCGGATGGGCATGCGTTTGCGTCTGCGCTCGTTTAGCCCGGCTCTGATGCGGTTGGAGAGCATCCGGCTCTCCATTTCGGCCATCGTGGTCATGATCCGGCTCATCACGAAGCCGGCGGGGGTCGCGGACTCGATGGTGCCCCCGTCGAGGGCGGTGATGGTGACGTTGTTTTTGGCGGCGAAGGCGATGGCGGCGTCAGCGTCGGCGGCGTCCCTGCCCAGCCGGTCCACGCGGGAAATCACCACCTCGTCGATGGCTTTGGTGGCGATCAGCTCCAGAAGCTCTTGGTAGCCATCGCGGTCGGACTCGCGGCCGCTCTGAATGTCTTGGATGATCCGGTCCACTCCCGTGGACTCGACTCGGCTGCGCTGGTTGGCGAGGGCGGCGAGCTGTTCACCTGTGGCAGTGGAAACTCGGATGTAGCCGACTCGGCGAGGCATTGCAGTTGAGTGCAGCGTTTTGGGGCGCAAGCGCCGCGAGGGTCTCTAGAGACTCCTTGTCAAGACTTGCGGTTACCCGTTGGAAGTGATTATCTGAGGAGGTACTAAGGGTTATCAGCTAATGCAGCGCAATAGCAGCGAAGCCGAAGCTGTCGCAACCAAGGTCTCGCTACCGCTGCCCCTGATCGAGTCGCAGCTGCTTTGCGGCGATGACGGTTCCCCCCTGGCCGGGACCGAGGCGGCGGTGGACTGCCTGAAGCACCTGCTGAGCTACTACGAGCTGCCGGCAATGGTCGAGCTGGAGCTAAGGGCTGCGCTGCTTGCGTTGAACTCGGCCAAGGGTCACGTGGAGATGGCCGCCCGCTGGGGAGCGTCGCTGGCAGCGTGATACGCGTCACGCATAGCCGCTTGACTTGCCGCTAGGGAGCCCATACGTTGATAGGGCTCGCTAGTCCAGCCATGCGACTAGCGGTCCCCTCCGCCGAGATCCAAATGAGGAGCCGCACCTCCCCGCTTATCTCTGTGATGCGCTCCCCGAAGCGCGTCAGCGTCACGGTCCCCGACACCGTGATGCAGCGCCTGCTGACCCATGCCGATCAGCAGGGCCGTTCCACCAGCAACCTCGCCGCCTATCTGCTGGAAGTGGCCTTGGATGCCATGGACGGCAAGGCGCCAATCCAGAAACGATGGACAGGCAGCAGCCAGTGAGCCGAGGGCCCCGCGAGGGGCTTTTTCATGGCAATTGATCCCGTGCTAAGGTTCCCTAGTCGGAAGCGTTGAGCAGTGCTCACCACCGGCCCCACCCCAGCCGCAGGCCGTGTGCGCCGCACTGGGAACCCCGAGATCTGTCATGACCACCATCACCGCAGCCCTGTGGCTGCTGCTGTTCCCCCTTGCTGTGCTGCTGGGCGTATTGCTCTGGTGCAGCGAGAGCCGTGAGCAACGCATCCGCCGCTGGCACCGTGCCGGCCGCAGCCAGCGCTCCATTGCCGAGACCCTGGGCATCAGCCGTTATGCCGTGCGCCAGGCGCTGACCTGAAGCGCGACTCATTGGACGCAGTGCATTAGCTCGCAGCAGCCTTGCGGCACTGGCTAGCGCCCGCTAAGTTCTCCGGTAGCTCAGGGCTACCGCAGCGCTACGCCTTGCATACCTGAGCACTACCGCAGACCTACCGCCCGTGCCACAGCTCAATTTCAAGATTTCGGCGGACCTGCTCGACAGGATCGATGCCGCAAAGCCCGACTTCCTAGACAGGAAGGGCTTTATCTGCCTCCTGCTCTCTCAGCAGTTGACAGGGGGGAGTAAGTTACCCGCGTACTGTGTCGGTGCGGGAACCACCGGAGAGTCAGTAACGGAGTTCGATCTTCTGCCTCCACCAGCTAGGACGCTGGAAGAGGCCGATCCAACTCCTGAGAAAACTCTTCCAACCGTTCCATCCCCTATTGGTATGGGGGAAGGTGTCGGGAGAGAGTCTGAGAGAACCCCTAGGAAGGACCCAAAGCAGGTTTTGCCCAACCTGTTGGCCCACGAGGATCTGATTCGTGATTTCTGGCGGGTGAAGGGGGGCAGCAAGGGTGACCGTGCCTGGTCTCTGCTGCAGACCGAACTCACCAAGATCCAAAACCAGCACGGTGATGCCATGCTCCGCCAGCAGATTGAGCTGGCGATCAACGGCAAGTGGAAAGGGGTGACCCTGGCCAACTTGGAGCGCTTCACTCAGCCGACCAAGCAGGGCGGTGCGCCCCTCTCGGCCAGTGGTTCGCCGATGACGGCACAAGAGCAAATCGTCGCCAACTTCATCCGCCGCCAACGTGCCATGGAGGAAGGCCATGCTGTCGCTTGAGCACTTCTCCGCCACCCTGGGCGCATTGACCGAAGCGCTGCCCCGTGGCAAGCGCATGGGGGATGCCACCTTTGCGCTGATGTGGGCCACGTTCCCGGCCCGAGCCAAGGAAGACCTGACCCCCGAGATCTGGCTGTATGCCGCTGCGCAGCGCCTGCTCGATCCCGATCCGATGGATGAGCTGCCGCTCCCCATGCAGCTGCTGAACTACGTGTTCCGCAATGAGAACGGCCGCGCCAACGTCTCGTGGGGCCTGAAAGCTGATCTGCCTGAGCGCATGGCCAACCCGGACCGCTTTAACCCGCAGCCGGTGCCAGGGCTGCCAGTGCTGGCGGCTGAACCGCCGGTCTCCAACCCGCTGCTGCAGGGGGTGCGCTGGTGACCCTGGGACCCCTCTTTGCCTTCTCTGCTAGCGCTAGCGAGACTGCCAGGGACCATGCCCTCGCCCAGGTGAGCAGCCATGCCGGGCTGGAGTTCAAGGAAGCGGCCCAAGCCGTGATCCTGGAGCAGCTCTCAGGCACTGAATGCTTGGCTGAGGAGATGCGCCGCGTCTGTGAAGAGGCTGGCGTTGTCCCCCACCACCACAACGCCTGGGGCGGGCTGACGAATCAGCTGGTGCGGGCCGGGATCCTGATCGACACGGGGCGCCTAGCCAAGAGCACCTGCGTGCGCAGCCACGGCCGCCGACAGCCGATCTGGAGGGTGCGTTGATGCAACGACCCTTTGATCTCTCGGCTGTGCAGGCCCTCCTCCAGCGCGGCATCACCGCCGGCCATTGGACCCTCGAACAGATCGACTATCCCTCCCCCAACTACGAGCAGCAGCTGATTGACGCTCGGCGCTCCCCCTACTTCACCCCCAACTACGAGCCGCCCATCCCGTATGCCAACCCCCTCCGCAAGCCCAACACCGGCCAAGTCGTCCAGCCCATCGACCCCCGCGACTTTGACCTGGCTGCCGCCACTAGGCCTCACGAGGGACAGCGAGACGTGGACGTACCGCCTCTCCAATGGCCACCAGTTCCCGGTCAGCACCACCGGCCTGATCTCAGCCGTGACCAAGACCCCCCAGCAGATGGAGGCAATCATGGCGACCAAACACATCTGGGAACCACGCGGGAACCTGCTGCACCAGAGCCTGGAAGCCTTTGTCCACCAGCGGTGGAACCCCAATCCACCCGCTGGCCTGCAGGCGCCGCCCCCTTCTGACTATCAGGACTGGATCGACCCGCTGCTGTCCCACGAGCTGTGGGATCGCATCACCGTGGTGGGCGCCGAGGTGATGGCCTACAGCCTGCGCCGCAACGTGGCCGGCACCGCTGACCTCGTGATCCGCTTCCAGGACGGCAGCTACGGCATCGCTGATCTCAAGACCCAGAGCAAGGCCACCAGCGTCCCCTACGACACCAGGCCCCAGCTCGGGGCTGGCGTGGAAATGATCGGCGACCACTACAAGCTCCCCATCAGCCGCTGCCTCACCCTCTGGTCCCGCCCCGGCAGCCTCACCATCCAGACCCACACCGCTGATGAGTGCCTGCAGGCCTGGCTGGACATCTGCGAGCAGTACGCCCTGCGCTTTCGCCCTTGGTAAAATCCTTCCAGCACAAGAGAAATCCTGTTCTGTGCGCTGGCCTTTGGGCTAGGGATGCAAGAGACCCGATCAGTCACTTCGGTCGCCCCGGCGCTCTTGGCATCACACCTTCAACGGGTCATGGGCTTCTCCTTAACCGGAGAGGCCTCTGTTTTGTAAGCGTTGCCCACTAGCGACCCTGGCTCGGCCAGCGCACACGTGGCACCATGAGCCCGCCGGGATGGCCTGAATACAACACCCTCACGGGAAATCAGGGCGGGTCGTGCGGACCATCGGAATCCCGGCGCACCTATGTCAATCTCGTAACGCTAGTCTTGCCACTAGCGTCCCCTAGCGCTAAGCTTTGGGCATGGGAGCGATCCCCCGCACACCTGCCCATGGCCACCCTCTTTCATTTCGTCTCCCCAACTTGGGACGACATCACCGACGAGTTTGATCTGCCCGCAGTCTTTGCCGATCTCCTCGACGCTGCCCAGCCCTTCACCATCACCGCCGTCGAGCACCCACACTCCGACCCGGCCGATGACTTCGACGACTACAGCGCCCAGTGCTTGAGCGCCGCCGACCGCAACCCTTCCCTGTGCCGCTGATGACTAGCGCTAACGAGCAGCAGCTGCTGGCCGTCATCCTTGAAGACGCCATCACCTCTGACCTCCACGAGGAGGAGGCCATCGACTTCCTCGAAGACCGTCGCATCGCTTACGGCTCCCACAACCGCCAATACCTGATCACCCGTGCCTGGCAGCACGGCTGGAGGCCCGCGTGACCTACTTCATCACCTACGTGCCCACGGGCCCTGCCTACCCCTGTCACGCCGAGCAGCGCACCGAGTGGATCACTCCCTCAGGCATGACCACCGAGCAGGCCACCACCGCCTTTCAGCAGCAATTCCCCTCAGCTCAGATCCTCTCCTGCATCCCTCAACCATGAACACCCCAACCCTTCCCTCTTTCCTCAAGCGCCAGCGATCCCAAGCCCGCAGCACCGCCGCTCAACAACTCCGCCGCCAGCAACGCCGTGTTGACTTCCTCCTCTTCCTCTATTCCTGCGCCCTCATCGCTTTCCTCGTCCACCTCGCCCTCTCTTGACGCCACCCTCGACGAACTCACCCACCT
>Ga0181343_1000757_pt1 | contig 13523 bp, 26 predicted proteins | sample Su13VDMLBSD_FD_130110 | JGI IMG/M metagenome (GOLD analysis project Ga0181343, IMG submission 130110) | Freshwater viral communities from Lake Michigan, USA - Su13.VD.MLB.S.D | ecosystem: Environmental > Aquatic > Freshwater > Lake | place: USA: Michigan | collected 2013-07-15 | reverse complement strand
TCCCGGATGGGCATTCAAGCCAGCGCCGAAATCTACCGCCAAATCACCGAGATTCTGCCGCCGCCGGAGGTGGGCGCTGAAGGTGCAAAAAAGTGGGTGGAGGAATTCGATCAAGCGTTACAGGAACCCAGTGCGCCGCAATCCTGACCATGCTCAAGCGTGGGCCGATCACGCCACTAGATGCCATCAGGGAAGCGAAGTGTATGCGCCTGGCAGCACGAATCGCTGACCTGAAGGCAGAGGGTCACAACATCACAATGGAAATGGTTACGCAGGGAGAGAAACGGTTTGCAAGGTATTCACTTATGAGGCAACACAATGGATGACTATGGTTACAAGGTCAAACGGTTGATCGAAGGCAAAGGTGTCTTGTTTACGAACAACGACAAAATTGATGATGGCAGTCCAGATATGAAGGGGGAAATACTTTACAAGGGTGAACTTATCAAGATCGGCGGTTGGATTTATCACACTGACAAAGGGATGCTTATCTCCCTTGGCATAGACAAATTTAAAAGGAATCGTGATGGCTACTAAGACTCCAGAGGAAGGCAAAGGCGTACTGTTCAGCGCCGACAAGAAGGGCAACCCGAAAGCACCCGACTTCAAGGGTGAGATCATGGTGGAAGGCAAGATCATCAAGCTGGCAGCGTGGAAGCGCCAATCAGCCTATGGTGAACTGATTAGCCTGGCTCACAATACTTACAACGGCGGCGCTCCGCAGCAAAAGTATCCGCGTGAGATCAACCAAGACGATCAGGACGTACCCTTCTGATGGCTAAACTATTCGTATCAACTCCGATGTACGGTGGTCAATGCACTGGGTTCTATGCTCAGTCTTTGATTCAACTCAACAACCTTATCAAGAACACTGGCAACGATTGCGTGATGTCGTTCATGTTCAATGAGAGTCTGATTACCAGGGCGAGGAATGCGTTAACGCATAACTTCTTGAAAACAGACTGTACTCATCTGATGTTCATTGATGCGGATATTCGCTTCAATCCTGGTGACATTCCTCCCATGGTGGATGCCAACAAGGAGATCATCTGCGGCATCTATCCCAAGAAGGAGATCAACTGGCAGTCAGTCAAGGATGCAGTAGAACGTGGCGTGGCTGTCGATCAACTCAAACACCATACCGGCTCGTTCGTGGTGAACCTAGTGGACTACAGTGCAACGGTCACCGTGCCGATTAATCAGCCGGTGGAAATCTGGAATGGTGGCACTGGGTTCATGCTCATCAAGCGTAAAGTCTTTGCGGAACTGGCTGACAAAGTTCCTAGCTATATCAATGATGTCACAGACCTATCCGGCACGATCAAGCAGGATTTGATCAGGGAATACTTTGCTACCAGCATCGAGGAAGGTACGCAGCGCCTGCTGTCAGAGGACTATCACTTCTGCAACATCTGGAGGAAAGCCGGTGGCAAGGTCTGGGCAGCGCCCTGGGTGCAACTCAGCCATATCGGGACGTATGCCTTTGACGGTCAACTGTTGCAGTCGGCATGACCATGGACGAACACTACGATTGGTCAATGGCGATCCTAGAGGTCAAGCTGCATATCAACAAGCTGAATCACGCGCTGTTGATGCGTGACCAGGTTGAGGCCAAGGCAACCGCCTCTAAGATCATTGCCAGCATGACCAAGCTGTTGGAAGAACTGTAAAAAAAAGCCCCCAGTAATGGGGGCGAAGTCCCTTGCAGGGGAGGCTACGAAGATGGAGAGAATTATGCCAAGTTTTGCAGACCTAGCAATACCCAAGATGCGTGGCCCTAACCAGATGCACATCATTTGCATCGACGTTACCAACAAGTGTGACCTGGCCTGTAGCAACTGCACCCGGCTGCTGGAGAACCAGGACAGCCTGTGGGAGATGACACCGGACAACTTCAGGACGGCACTACGCAGCCTGAAGGACTACTTCGGAATCATCGCCATGATTGGGGGAAATCCCTGTATGCACAGACACTTTGAGCAGCTTTGTGAGATTTTCGTTGAGGAGATTCCCAACAAGCTGCAACGTGGTCTGTGGACGAACAATTACTTCAAATACAGGAACTTGTGCGAGTCTACGTTTGGCACGTTCAATCTGAATGCCCATGGGGTAGAGAAGGCTACGCAAACCCTGCTGCAACTGAGCAATTCTGCGGTGGCGCAGGGAGCGATTAGCTGGAACTACGATGGGCATTCGGAACACGCGCCACTGCTGACTGCCGGCAAGGACTTGTTTGGCGAGGAGGAAATGTGGGACAGGATCACCAAGTGCGACATCAACCGGGAATGGTCTGCCAGCATCGTCCAGGTCAACGGCAATCTGAGGGCGTATTTCTGCGAGGTGGCGGCATCCTTTGACCTGGCTCGGAACACTGACCACGGACACCGGGTAGTGCCTGGGTGGTGGAAACGCCCGATCACCGACTATGCCGAACAGATCAAGCACTTCTGTCCCGGCTGCGGCGTTCCTGCCAAGCAAGCCGGTCACAAGGACTTTGAGGAAACCGATACCTACACGGAATCCAATGCCGACATTGCCCTGAAGAATCCCAAGCGCAAGGTCATCCTACTCACCGAAAAGAAGGAACTGGCTCATAAAGTGACCCAGTACAACACGCTATGACACCAGCACAGCGAGGGCGCAGGAATCGGCAACGGGGACAGGAAGGTGAGCGTGAAGTCTCTAAGCTGTTATCTGATTCTCTCAATATGCCTGTTAAACGATTACTTGGGCAGGAACGGGACAAGGGTTCTGACATCCTGACCAAGCCTTACCGATGGGAGGTGAAACGCAGGAAACGCATTGGATTGATTTATGAATGGCTGGAGGAAGCGCAGGACGGCCTCCAAAACGCATCAGAACGGCCTCTAGTCGCTTTTCGGGCAGACGGCAAGGGTTGGCTAGTAGCCATGCCCCTTGAGGAGGCTATACGACTTATACGAGAGGAAATAGTTAATGAAGATAATGGATGTATTAATAAGCCTGATTGATGGGTACGAGCCTAGCCTGATGCTGCCGCATGAGGCAATCATGGCATGGAGGCCAACCGACCCCCGGCGCTACGATAGCCGGCGGGAGAAGTGCGTGGAGTATCTGCGAACCAAAAATCTTTGGGTGCTGGACGGGAAATTCACCCCGACTAAATCTAGCCATACGGACATCACGGTGGTGTTTAATCGCGCCCGGCAGGAAATGGGCGAGAAAATGATTCAGGTGGCAAAGTGAAGAAAGAAATTGCCCTAGTTATTGTTGAAGCCTGGAAGAAAAATTCCAAGGTTATGGAGGTGCAGGAACTAAAAGATTACTTTGCCGAAAAGAATCAATTTGTTCCGTACAAAGCCTCTATCAAAGTAATGGTTAGCGAACGTAACCGGCTTGCCAGTTCTGCGTTATGGGATGGTCATTTCAACCGTGCTGTCGTGTTGCTGATGAAGCACGGATTGAAAGACAGTTCTCAGATTCGTAAGCCTGAATCAAACGAAACATATATTGTTTCAAACAGGCTAAGTGGTGACATTCGCAATCCCAAGTCGGATTGGAAATACGTCAAGTGATTACCGGCAACCCCAGCGCCGTCTAGCTGCTTTACCGCGCTCACCCTTCCAACTCTTGCTCCTGGCACAGAACGACTTGTGCCGGGGGCCGGACTTGGTGGGAGCCTTGAGGTTACTGCCGGCGGCACGGGCTTTGCGCCTGCCTTTCTCGGTCAGGCCAGCGCCCCTGCTTGCCGGTAGCTTTTCACCCCGGCCTACAGACAGGTTGGGAAATTTCTTAGCCACGGCGTACCTTCCGTTTCTTGGCAGTCTTGGCTGAACGACGGAACGCTGCGGCAGTGGGATAGCCTTTCTGCCCCGGCTTCTTGGCTGGCAAGCCCAGCTTCCTGCGCCGGTTGATGTTGTAGTACAAACCTTTCTTAGCCATAGTTCCTTGTCCCTTGTTTGTCGATTATCAACCTGCTATGTCTAGGAGCCAATGTAGGGTCGGTAGAAACGCTGATGTGCGTCCAAGCATCAAACTCTAAGATGATCTGGTCAAACAGCACAGAGGCTGTAATACACGCATCCACGACCTGTTTTGGGGTCATGCCGGGTACGCGAATGTCTGCCGCGCAGCCTATACGGTGCTGGCTGGAATCCTTGGAGCCTACCGCGTCATTGACTTGCTTTGACCTGAACCCGCTGTTAATCATCACGGGCTTGCCGCCAACGGCTTCCTTGACCTTTTCTAGCAGGTAGGCAAGACGCTGAAGGTTGGCAATCTCCTCCTGATTGGGACTGTTGTCCCAGCCGTTCCGGGCAGCAACCTCGGATCGTGTCAATTCTTCTAGAGTGAAGTGCGGAGACAGGTTCACTTCTTCTTCATCCCCATGATCTTCTCAAGCGTCCTGCCGCCAAAATAAAAACTCATAATGAGCATCCCCCACTGGCCTAGCAACTCGACGTAATTGTTGTTCACTTCAATGTCCCAGGCAGACATCATGCCGAACACGGTGTAAGTGAGGAGGATGAAGATCAGGGTAGCGGGACGGATGTTCTTGGAGAGCCATGAATCTGACCCCATGTCTGCTTTGAGTCTGTCGGTAAGTTCATGCGCTTCCGAGACATCCGCGTTCAGTTTTGCCAACTCGCCGGTTTGCTGCATCTCTAGCAGCTTCAGCTTGGCCTGTTCAGCTTGGGCAGGATCAGGAAATACCTTGTCCAAAATCTTGCCGCCAATATCTAGTATTGCACCTAGGGGGAACATCATCACCTCATGTGGTAGATGGCTACAAATACAGCAATCATTCCTATCCCCAGGACTACAAATACACCGACGATGGTCATCAGTTCTTCTTGCTCTTGCTTCTTTCTTGCCGCACGATCCTTTGCTAATCTAGCCTTGCGTATTGCTTCTCTGTGTTCTTCATCTTGTTCACCAGCAATCCTGTTGCGTTCTGCACAAAGTTCGGCATACATTTCTGCCTCGCCCTGCATCATAAACAGATCTTTTAGCTCCCGTTCAAACTCACGCATCTGCTTGCGCTGCATGACCAGGGTGAACGCCTGGGACAGCGCAGACTCATGTTGCTGGGCTTCTTTTGGGTCAGCAGGCTTGGGTAGCGCCTTGGCTAACTCTGCTTCTTTAGCCGCCTTCTCAATCTGACCTTGAGCAGAAAAGAACTTGTTAAGTTCCTGATAGCAGTCTTTGATCTGCTTGCCTACGCCGATTGCTTCCTTGACAAAAGCAACCGAGGTCTTGGCTACCGCAAACGCCGCCCCGATAGTTACGGGGTCAATCATGGTTACACCTACTTAAAGAGTCTTTCGACTAAATGCGTTGCCCCAGCGCCTACCCCGCCAGCAGCAAGCATCAGGCCGATAGCTACCCCCTTAGCCCCGGTCATCTGCTCTTTCATTTGCTTCACATCTTGACGCAATGACTCAACTTCGCCCGTCAAAGTTTCGACGGCGTTGAGCAGCCTTCCAAACTCTACCGGGTCGATTTCAGTCATTACAGACCTTCACCTGGAGTGAAGTAGCATTCTGATGCTGCCTCCCCAATGAATGCAATATAGGTATTTGCACTAGAGAATTGCGAAGGAACTGTAAACACCTTGATACTTCCAGGCACAGATACTAAGCAATACTGAGGAGAGGCATTGCCAGGAAGTGTTACGGTCACGGATGCGTTGGAACTAACCACAAAATAAACAGGCTGACCAGCGCCGCCAGTAGGCTGATGATTGGCTACCATTAGCTGATTGCAAGGACTATCAGCCGTGATGGTAATAGTCTGACTTCCAGTGGTTGCGTTTGCTTTATAAGTCTTGCCGCAAGCCTGAAACGCAATGTTGTTAGCCATTAGTACACCTTCCGTCCGGGCTTGGTAGTGTTGCTGATCTTGGTGGAGTAGTTGTTCTCATCAAAGCAGAACACGCTACGGAAGCCACCATAGGGCATCGTGCCGGGAGTCCAGTGAGGCTGACCGCCTTGGCTGTTGTCTCGCGGAGTCTGGGGGCGCATTGCCTTGGCCCACTTCTGACTGTAGTTCAGATTCTCAGCACCAGGCACAGTGCTTTTCTGCTCAAGTTCCTTCGGGTCGCGCATCATATTTCTCCTTAGTCTTTACCATAAGGTAGGAGAACAAGGCAAAAAATGCGCTCATTCCCAACCGTTCGTATGTCGGCTCCCACATTGTCCAGCAAGCCAGCCCAAACGACATGGACAAAGCTATGATGGTCAATACTCTATCAGCCAACACTTCCAACGCCAAACGCAACAACGCAATACTATCCATCATTATCCCCTTAATAAGTAAAACGATATATTAGCTGCTTTCTTCCTCATCTGCCATAAATCCACTACCCCATTCATCATCACTTATCTTCTGCTTCACCTTCTCCAGATTCAGCGCCCGGTCGATCACCTTGGTCTTGTCTGTCAGGGTAGCAGTCGGGTCAGCCATGACCTGCTTGAGCAAGTCGCTGATGGCTTTCTCTAGGTCTGGGTTTATCCCCTTGGACTTCTTGCTCACCGGGTAGCCCGTTTAGCTTGGCGGGTCTTTCGTGCATCCTCGCGGCGCAGGCGCTCTAGGTTGCGCTGGGCTTGCTTGCTGCCATCGGCCTCACGAATACCGCCTTCACGCTCTGACTTGGATGCCCGTTCTTCCGGGCTGCGCTCTCTTGAACCGAACATTACTTTCTCCTTTGACGTTTAGTTTTACGGGCTGAACTAAGGCTGGCGGCAACCGCCTGCTTTTGTTTGTAGCCTTCCCGCATCATCTTGCGGATGTTCTTGCTTATCGTTTTCTGACTGCTGCCTTTAGCGAGTGGCATCTGTTTGATCCTCAAATTCACGTTCAATGCCTTGAGTCAGCGCTCTAGCTTCTTGCGGGGCTTGGCGGCGTAATACTTCTTCCTCTGACACCGGGCCTTTAATCATCTGCCTAGACTTTATTGGCTCAGTGATTGCCTTGTAGCCACGCTCTGCAATGCCAACCTTTTGCCGTGGGCCACCAATAGCGGTAGGCAAAACTTGGGTCACATCAAATTCTTGGCCTGCGGCAGCAGGACGAATTCCTAAAGAAATTCCTTGAGAACCAATGTCATACATTTCTTTGTCGCCGTAGATCATGCCTTCGCTAGAACGTCGTTTAGTGACTTGACCTACGTTCTGCGGCAATATCAACCCAGGTTCGCTGACTTTCTGGGCTTCCTCAAGTATCTTGAGGTTTTCCCAACGATTCCTTGTTTCTTTAAGCCTTGCGACATCTTCTCTTGGCAAAGACCTGTCAGCAGCGTCATCAAACGCTTTTTGCATCCCACGAATAACAGACGAACGATTCTTGTCCGCTGATCGGTAAGCAGCCTCACCAAGATCGGAACGTAACTGATTGTAAATCTTGGCATCCATAGTGATTTTTGCGTCACGCAGGTATGACAATGAATCATCAATGACTGACAAAGCATTTCTAGTTACGTTGATGTCTTGAGTTTCTGGAGGAATGTCACGCAAGGCATTGATGCGTACCCGCAAGTTTTGCGGTAGTTGAGAAATTTGCGACAACGTATTGATGATCGGCCTAGATTCCGCAAACATTACGCCAGTTTCTCCCAGACTTCTCTGGCGGTCTAACATTGACTTGATGTCAGCGAAAAACTTAGAATCAAACGTCACTTGTTTACCACCAAGAATGGACTCGTAATCAGAATTCAAACGATTCTTGGCTTGTTGAAATTGGGAGTATCCAAAATCCTTGGACTCTGGATTGCCAACAAGTTTGTTGTATTTGCGGTTGAATACGTCCATCGTTCTCGACACATCAGAACCACGCATCATCTGTTCTGAAGGCATCTTGCCTCCAGCTTCCTCTAATTTTCTAGCGGCCTCCAAGCGTTCGGCTGGGATGCCGGAAGGACGCTCTGCTAGTTTTCGCTGTATTGCTGCTCGGCCTTGAGACAAACCGCCTGACGCAAGCAATTCAGCACCAACGCCGGCAGGAACACGCAATGCTTCAGCAAGCACCCTGCGACGCTCTGGCTCTCTTAATGCGGCAGCAGGAACAACATCTCCAGCAACCTTCAATGCTGGCTCAACAAGCGCTTCTCCAGCCATGCCAACAGGCGCAAGTGCTGCCGCTTTGCCAGCCTGAGAAACCATTTCTTTAGTTGTTTTAGGAACGATTTGTCCAGCAGCGCCACCAATGGATTGCATCAATCTGGATGCACCAGGCAACCTAGACAATGCAGCAATACCGCCAGCAGCGCCACCAAGAACAGGAACGGCCTGCACGTTTTGCAAAACTCGCTCTCCAAGTTTGCGAGTTTCTCCTGCAAGACTTGGCTTTGTTTCCTGTTGCCTTTGTTCTGGAGAAACTGGCATGGCAGGAGGTTGAACTCCAGGTATCGCTCCTTCCAAGAACCCCACCTTCAAAGCAAACTGTTCAAACGGAATTTTGTCTTTGTAGTAGGCGTTCCAAATAGCGGCAGCAAGGTCGGCATCGTTGTACCGATTCCAAGATTCCTTGCCAAGCTGCGGCAGTTTTTGCCTGATGCTATTGATGGTTGCCATAATTATTCCGAAAGAATGCCAAGCGGATCAGATGTTTGTGCTCTACTTCTTTTGTCGTTTGTACGTTCAAAACCGTCAATTCTATTGTTCAACGATCTGATTCGTTCATCAAACCATGTGCCTATTTCTCTGATGGAATTACCAGGGCCGATAGACGCTGCTCTCCAAGCCTCTCGCTCACCACCTGTCAGCGTAGCGCCAAACATAGAATGTCTTTCTGGCATTGCTACGTTTTCATAGGCTCGCCACCAGTTAGCCATTTCAGGATTGTCTTTCAACCTTGCATCAAACAAAGACTTCCATTTTCCTGCCGCATCAATAACAAAATCAGCGTATTCAGGTTTGAACGTAGCTTTGAGTCGTTCCATTTCCCCAGAAAGATTTACATAGCCACGCAATTCTTTCTTCTCTGTTGCACCTAAATTTCCAGTGCGGAGTTGCGCCACTTTTTCTTGGAACGCACGTTGTCTTTCAGCCTCTTGGCGGCGCTCTCTACGAGCAGCCAATCCCATTGCAGTGCTACGAATTTTGTCTTGCAAGTCGTTTTGAACCCTGTTCGTATCTTCCAAGTTCTTGATGACTGACTGAAGATTCCCAGTGCGAATGCCATGGGCAACAATGCTGTTTTGACCAGAAATAAACGCAGCAGTCTCAAATTTTTCTTTGGCAGCGGCATAGTTAGTGGACGCTAACTTCATGCCTTCTTGCAAGTTCTTGTAAATGGCTTCGCGGTCAGCTTTGATCTTGTTGAAAGCCTTTTCAAAGTTGATAGCTTCTTGCTTCCATAGGTCTTGACGGCCTTTCCTCCAGCCGTTCATCATGCCGGTCATGGCATCTAGGCCGAGTTTGGCATTGGCTTTTCCACCAGCGCCTAGCATCAAACCCATGGTCATCATCAAACTGCCCATCTGAGCGTAGGTAGACAAATCTTCCTGGGTCGGCCTGTGCGTAGGTAACGGGTTTGCAGAAATCTGTTCTCTATATTTTTCTTGCTGCTTCTCAACGTCTTTGACGTAATCTTCGGTTGCACGAACCCCAGCTTTTCTTACTTCAGTTTCTTGTTCAGATTTTGCTCTGGAAAAAAGTTCTTTTGCTTGACGTTCTTGCTCGCGCAGAGAGCCAAGTTCAGCTTGTTGAAATTCAACACGCTGCATATCTGGCTCATACAATTCTCTTGCCTGACGATATTCTTCAGGCGTGTATGCAGCTTCTCCAGCAATTTTTGGTGCTGTTGTTTTTAGAGTAGCCATGATTATCCCTGTACGTTAGGTTGCATTCCGTACATTGCTGCGAGTGCTGCTGTATACGCTTTCATGGACGATGACACGCCAGCATCTTGTGTCAACCCGGTACGGATGGCATTGGCAGCATAGGAATCACCGATCTGCGCTATCTTGAGGCCGTAGTTGTATTGCGTGTCAAGCAGACTTTGACGGAATGCCGCAATCTGCGTAGCCGCCTGCTGTGCGCCAACACCGCCTCGACGTTCAGCGCCCTGTGCTAGTTGCGCCTGTGCCGCTTGCACTTGCTGTTGTCCAGCCGGAGTCAATTCACCACGCAGCGCCTGTTCCTGAAGCTGCTTGCCAGTTTCCCGATACGGCTTGCCGATGTCGGCTACTTCCTGCTTGGCTTGCTGTGCTTGTTTTGCTGCTCTACTGCCTTGCAGTCCAGCCATCAATCCGCTGCCAACACCTAAGGCAGAACGCAACAACAGGTTGCGCTTTTCCTGCGGAGTCATGCCTTTTGTCAGATCGTCAAAAAGCCCTTTTTCTTGGGGGGAGGGAGTCTCTATTTGAGGAGCCTTGATGTCTGCTGTTGGCAATGATGCTCCCATTGCTTGCGTGCCTGGAGCAAAGCCGTATGCTTGTTGCGGAGTTGCTCTCATACCTACACCAGCATCTGCTGGAGATAAACTGTAAGCTGCGCCAGTAGCAGGCAGAGAGTAATCCCCCCCCATATATGAAGGCGTTTCGCCAGTTGTAGCTGCTTCCGCGGGCAGACTTCCCGCTTCAACAACGTCTGCGTTGCCTTGCTCTCCAGCTTGATCTATTGCGCCGCCATCTGAAAAATAATTGTAGTAATCCTCGCCTTCAAAATACTCCGGCAAGCCGGTATGCGGGTTGATCGTGCCGCTGCCGCCCTCATCCTCAAGCCTCTGGGCTTCTTCTGGAGTGATGTGCGCCAGCATCTTGTCACCCTTGCGCCCGTAGCTTTGCAGCAGCTTGGCAAGCATGGGCAAGGCCGTGACATCAGCCGCCATCTCGGTTCTCAGCAGTTTTGCGATTTCTTTAGCCATATCAGACACCTAGCCCTTCTTGCAGATTTCTCAAGGATGCCACATTCCACACATTTCGTCTTTTGCCGCCTGACTCTGGGGACTCTACATCGCCACCACCAATCGCCTCGGCAGCCGATCCTGCCCCACCACCAAACTGTGCTGACGTACTGCCGGGAGCCGTTGGTGCGCCTCCAGCCGGCGCTGCGCCTGGGGTTCTCATGCCGAGATTGAATATCTGCGACAGAATGCTAGATGGAACAGATACGCCTTTGTCTCCTGGGGAGTACGCTACGCTCTCGCCCTCGCTTGGTAATCTGCCTTCCGGGTACAAATCAGCGTATTTTGTTGCCGTTTGCTCTGCCGTCAACGGTTCCCCAGTTTCGCTATAGGCCGGAAAATCACCGGCTTCTTGACCCGGTGCTGCCGGTGCAGGCGCTCCAGGTGTGGGGGTTCCAACCGTTTCTGCCGTGCCTGGAGTAGCCGTTGCGCTCTTGATGCCAGAGGAAATACCTGCCGTTGCACCGCCAGTAACCGCAGCTTCCTTAACGTCACCGCCTTTTGCCAAAGCGCCAATCGCACCCTGTGTAGCGCCACTGGCAATCGCTCCAGGAACGCCGCCACCAGCCGCACCAGCAACAGCACCGCCGGCAGCAGAACCTACGCCACCAATAGCCGCAGCTTCTAGGATGTCACTTGTCGATTTTCCTTGCACCGCCGCCATTCCGCCAGCCATAACTGCATTGCCAGCCGCTATTGCCGCTGCGCTTGATGCAGCACCAAAACCTATTGCCTCGCCAATAAAGCCAGCCAGTTGCGGGAACATGAATGCCACCGCGATTGCTGCAACCGGAAGAATGTCGTCAAAAAATGATCCGGTACTTTTGTTTGATTCGTTCCAGGCATTTGAAAATGATTGGGCTTCTTGCTTGTACTGCGGCGTACTTTCAACGTAAGCCTTTACCTTGTCAGCATTGGGCAAGCCTCCCCACTCAATGACCTTGATAAAGGTTTGACTTGGGTTGTCGTAGTCTGACCAACCGCGATATTGCCTTAACTGCTTTTCTTGAACATTGTAAAAAAGATCACGCCAGTTGGTGTTCTCGCTCTGACCCATGATTGGCGCATACGCTTTGACCATTTGCAGTACATTGTCACGATAGGGTGACTGAAAGTTTGCAGCGTCAGCGCCACGATAAATAGCTACGGTTAGAGGATCATTGGCAAACGGCGTTGGTTTGTATTGGGACACTTCCTGCGCTTGTTGATTGTCCCAAAACTCTCCACCATAAAGCCTTTTCCAATCCCCATCTCCCGTCAAAGCAAAATATGCCGGCCCTTCATCAGGAATATCAATGACCTTGATATTGCTTGAATAAGGAATCTCATTGGCAAATTGCTGAGTGGCTGGGTTGTAATAAGACCCGTATGTAACTGCCATGATTAGCTTTCTAACAGTTTGGACAAGCCTACAATGCTTCCAATTTGTCGGAAGTCAGGCTGTGGACTTAGCTTGTCAGCACCAGGTATTTGCATCTTTCTTGCCTGCTCTACAAACATGGGGTACAACGTCTTGTTCTTTAGCACAATCATGCCAAGTTGCCCCATCTTATTGATGGAGTCTGCCGTCACTTTGTAGTGCGACATATAGTCAATCAGTTGTTGCCGTGCTTTCTTGACTTGATCTGGTGTTTTTTTCTTCCCGCCAGACTGCACAAGACTCATCACATCTTTGTCAGTAGCCATTACAACCCCAAGGTGTTAGCGATTGAAACGTGGATGTTGTAGTGCAAGTTAAGCCATTCGTAGAAATCGTTTTCTACGTTCCAATCTGTGTCCAGCATATTGAACGGATTGTCTAGGCCGAGCAAGTCAGCAAACGCTTGATGCTCAACCTGGTGCGCCAGCAGCCAATCGTCTAGGTTGTCAACGTCAGCATCCATGATGGGGAAAATTGGAACGCTAATCCCAGCATCCATGAACGTCTGTTGGAACAGGCGATGCTCAAGGCCATTCTCAAATAGGAATTCGCCCAGGCTTTCCCTGTCTCCAAACTTCACTGCGTTGAGAGCCTCAAAGTTCATACGCCGTAGTACGGAATCTTCTTGCTAGTGCCGTTAATCAGGATCGTGATGTAGCCTTCTGGAATCAAAGGCAAGCTGCTAGTTGCAAACGTGGCATTGGCATCGGTCGTTGCGGAAATGTTGGCATTTGCCAGCGTCAGGTTGCCCACAGAGGTAGTAGTACCCCCCAGCGTGAGGACAGTATTGCCGAGGGTGATGTTTGATCCAGTTACTTGCGCCGCCGTGACGCTGATCGTCGCGTTCGCCGCCGCCGTAAGCCGCCCCTGCGCGTCAACAGTAAAAGTTCCAACGGTACTTGCATTGCCATAACTCCCTGCCGTTACCGTAGTATTTGCCAACACAATCGTTACGTTTGACGCATTGGTGATGCGACCTTGTGCGTCAATAGTGACTTGCGCTATAGCGCCAGAATTTCCGTATACGCCAGCAGTGACAGCAGTATTGGCAAGGCTGATTGTTCCAGTAGCCGTGATCGGGCCACCAGTCAACCCAGTGCCAGTATCGACCTGGGTTACTGTCCCGCTACCGCCCCCTGCGCCCCCGCCTGCTACCTTAAGCATGATTGCTCCTTAGAGGCCATCGCCAGGCGTGACGTAGATCGTAGCTGTGCCGGTA
>Ga0181343_1000756_pt1 | contig 13525 bp, 19 predicted proteins | sample Su13VDMLBSD_FD_130110 | JGI IMG/M metagenome (GOLD analysis project Ga0181343, IMG submission 130110) | Freshwater viral communities from Lake Michigan, USA - Su13.VD.MLB.S.D | ecosystem: Environmental > Aquatic > Freshwater > Lake | place: USA: Michigan | collected 2013-07-15 | reverse complement strand
GAGAGTCGGGGGTGTTCCGTCCGCCTCAAAAAAACGACCACCTTTGCTCAAATTGCAGTTTTGGCACAATTGTCTGAGATTCCACAATTCATCGCTTCCATTGAGCCTCTTTGGAATTATATGGTCGATGTGCATTGTTCCTTCGGTCTGGCCACATTGTTGGCAACAACCATCACGCTTCAACACCATCTCTCGCAGCTTACGCCATCGACTTGTTGATCCATCTTTCCAAGCTCTGCTCATTAATGCCAACCATGCTTTTGCCAATGGGCAAATGCTTTGCAGCTTGATCCTGAATATCTGTGAGCAATGTAGCGAAGGCTCCAGTCAATCATGCGATAACCATCAAGGTTACGATACTTGGTGTTACGCATCTGGCCAAGCCCAAAGTGCTTGCCATTAGGATTGATCGCTTCAATTCTCCAATTAGATTCTTTAGTGATCAATGTATTAAAGCATTGAAATTCCTTGTAATTGATTATCCTTGAATGTGCATAAAGCTTCAATGAATCAATTGATGTTGTTGCAGCTTTTGTGGCATTAGCCGGTGTTGTGCTAACAATACAAAGCCCGGCCAATAGCACCAAGCATCGCTTGCGAGCTATCCGCCAAAGCGGCTCGCCCACGAGCATGGAGCGTACCGAAGCACGCAAATACATTGCAACATTGAGCGCGCTGTTGGGCGTTGCGCACAGCCTGTGGATAATGGATGTGGATAACTTAATCATGACTTACCCCATCCAGTACCTTTGAATACAGCTCCGACATTGCTCCAAATGCGTGACATTGGAATAGCACAAGCCATGCAATTGCCAGCATCCACATCACCATCAGCATCAATGGATCGATTGATGATTGCCATTGTGCCGCATTGATCACATTTAAATTCATAGGTTGGCATCACTTAACTCCGCAATTCGTTCATCATCAACAATCTTGATGCCAAATGTGCCACAGCTCATGCATTGGGCAAACCATTCATGCTCTGTTAGCTCGCTGCCTTTTTTCAGGCCATGTCGTTGTTTTGCCGTGCCAAAGAGCTTTAAACAGATTGAGCAATCAAATTGTAGAATGTGCATGGATGCTCCTTTTTAAATTCTCTATTGGCTGTAAATTGATTTGAGGCACGCTCCAATTGTTTTGAGCTGTGTTTCGATAGCGTGGCTTTTTGGCTATAGCTACGGGAATCCAGCCAACGATTTTCATTTTGGCCTGTTGGCCTGTGACAAGAACCGCGATATCTCGATCATGGCGATCTGAATCTTGAATCCATAGATTGCCATCGGGGTTTGGTGACCATTTGACCTCAATGTTGCTGCCCACATCGGCCTTTGACTTATCCCATGTAATGCCGGGTTCATAATCAATAGCCAATGTGCGAGCTACAAGCCATTCAGCTGCCATTGATTCAGCCATTTGGGCCACATATTCAAACCATGACAAGCTTCGCTGAAAGCGCATCGGATGATCAGCTGATCGATCTGTGCAATGTTGGATTGCTTTGACCATGCACAGCACTTCATCTAGGTGTGTAATCACCGGCACTCACCACAAAACCAAATCAGGTTCATGGCCGGATCGCTCTTTTGATAGCCGAATTTGTCAAGCTTCTCGATCCTTGTGCATTTGTCGCATCTCTCGACTTTGTACTCCTGGACTATTTCGCCATTGAGCAAGAGAGTGCCAGTCATTGTTTTGATGTTTATGATCTCTGCAAAATTGCTCATAACCACACCGGCTTGCATTGTTGATTGCGATCAGTCTCCGGGCAGACATAGCCTTCATACGGCTTGCCAGTCTTTCCAACGCCTGATTTGTGATTCATAAAGCCATGCTTACATTGTGCGCCGCCGCTGACGATAGCTGTCTCTGTGGCCTCAATGGCATCATTAAAGCTCCATGGATCGCGAGCCTCTTTCACACTCATTGCCACCTCAGCTAGTGCAGGCACCACAGAAAGCTTGTTTTCATAGCTTCTAATCTCCTCCAGCGATGGCCGCGCCATGCCATCAGAGAATTTGCTGATCCCGGCGTTGTGCAACATTCTGCCAATCGCACTTGTCTCTGCGTTTTCTACGGGATGGCGGTTCGTGTTGCTCCGGATTTCCTCAGCCCATCCAGTCGCAAATGGCACCAAATCAGTTGTTTCCCGGTACCCATAAGCCTTCACGATGTAGCGCGTGCCATCTTGATACACCAAATCGGTGTCAATACGGCCAATGCCTAAGTAATGATTCCAAAATTTTTCGATGCGCTCAGCTACAGATTCATAGTTTTCAAGAATCATGATTGAACCTTACTTGATGCGTGACGGCTAATGGCACGGCCTCTGGAATAGCCTTGTCGTTCGCCTTCCTTAAATCCTACCGAATAAGACATGACAGACCACAAGGCCCCGGCGATCAGCATTACGATCACAATTGATGCTTCGTTCATTTTGTTGCTCCCGATTCTGGGAGCCGCGTATCAGCTCCCGAAATAGAGCGTGACAGGTAAGCCTGACATTTTCAAGAATTGCGCCTAAATCATGGCGTGTCGTTGCCGGATAATCGCTTTTCTATGGCTTTTTCGTATTCGGATTTGTGTTTGTCTTTAAGTCCATTGGAGGCTAAAACACCACCCAATGACCCGGTGAGAAAGATTGCCAATGTTTTAAGCAAATCAATAAAAGCTGCATCATTAGGAGCTTGACCTCCAATTGGTTGAGTCACAAATATCAATGCATAAGTGATGCCTAGTGTGACTATCAGGAATACAAATGACAAAACCGCGCCAATCAAAAACATCAAACGCGCTTTGATGTCCTCTTGACTTAGCCTGTCTTTACTTCTTGATGCCATCGCCTATTAAATCCTCCGTACAAGTTCCCGTGACTTTACATTGTGGTTTCATACATTCGGAATTTTCCCAATTCTCATGCAGCTGGCACGGGTACCGCACCCAACCTTGATAACCACACCCGGACAGACTTAGCGAAAGGACAAAGGCTAAGCCTGCCGCGTGTAGTTTTGAAATCATTTGCCAGTTGATCCAAAGGCTTTGTCAGCCGGATTTAAGTAGCGCAAAATGACAGGCACGACAGCTGCCACGCCGCCCATTGCCATTTGCTGTAATGAGCCGCCAGCCATATACACGGCCAATGCAGCTGCGATGTAAGAGCGACCCCATGAGGCCGCCATTGCTTTAAATTGATCCATTATTTCTCTCCTTTTGGTCGATCGGGCAAATCACCCGAAAACGCGCCATAAGTTGGTCGGCCGTAACCGACAACAAATGACCTTGCTCCCAAAGCTCTTGATTTCACCATGACTTCACCGCCATTGCGTTGATCTCCGGCACCTGATGTATTGCCTTCAATTGTCACAATTTGCTTTTCTGAAACTCGAATGACCAAGCCAATGTGATTGATGATTGTCTTGTCATCGACTACAAAATCAAAAAACGCAAAATCACCAATCTTTGGCTCAGCGTGCCATCGATTCATTTTCTTAAAAGCATCAGCTCCAGCACGAGTGCTGACCACATTTGGCACATCGACACCGGCCTCATCGGCACACCAATTGAGAAATGATCCACACCACGGCAGCTTGTCGGCTTTCATGTGCTTCCCATATTTTGTCTCATTATTGCCGGTTTCAGCCGTGCCGACTTCGGCCAAAGCGACCTGAATCAAACGCGGCAATGTGCCTTGTGGAAATGTCATGACAGCAAAAGCTTCGCTTCGTCCTCGGTGATGCCTAATTTAGACAACAATGCAGCCTTTTCAGCAGCCTTTATTGCAGTAAAATCAACAGGCTTATGTTTTGCAACAATTGCCTTGACTTCTTCTTCCGTCTTGTCGCAATCAATGTTTAAGCCATCTTCATTGACCCAAACTAACGCTCCGCCTAATTGCTCAGCCAGTTGATCGCCGTTAATTTGTTTTGGTAGTGGAAGTGTAATCATTATGCACCCAATCTTGTTGCTTGAAATGTACAGGCGTTCATAAATGTTCCGCTTGTAGCAGACGCAGTATCTATGCTTCCGCCTGAAGAGTGTCTCACATAGATTTCTACATAATCTGCAACTGCCAAATCCATAACCATAGTCAAAGCATTTGTAAATGGATTTGCTGAACCTGAACTTTGGTATTCGTTGTAAGTGTATTGCGCACCATTTTTGTAAATCAAGATTCTTGGCGTAATTGTGCTAGATGGATTCCATTGAATTGTTGTGCTTATTAGGTATTTGCCCGCAAGACTTGCAGGAATTGTTATTCTCGAAGTCTGACTTGCTGTGCTGTGAAAAGCATTTGTGTCTATTAACTCGGTATCCCAAGTCATTGCCGTATTTGTTGTCGCTGGTATTGTTTGCAATGCTGACTTTGTTAAGACGCAAGTTGCAGCATTAGAAGAAGCGGTTGCCCACTTAAGTCCCGTGGCCGTAGTTGAATCTGCTGTGAGCACTTGATCATTTGTGCCAACAGCTAAACGGGCTGGGGTATCGGCAGCGGTTGCTGTAATCAAATCACCTTTTGCATCAAGAATTACTAATGGATCAATTGCAACCCACGAGAAATCCATATCTGTTGCCGATGCTTTTGCAAGTACCTGACCTGTGGTACCACCTTTTAAATCGGCCATTGATGTATCAACGGCCTGACCAAAGACCGCAAAATCGGCTGGCAAATCAGTCACCAAATCGGTACTTGTAGGCATTTGCCATCCAAAGTTGCTTGTTGGATTTGTCATTTTTTCTCCTTACGCCACAATCGTGGCATTTGCCCAATCCAGAGTTGGATTGATTGTGTTCCATCTTTCTGTCACCGGTACATCGCTCCATTTCATGGCCTGCAATGAAAATGCAATCGGTGACAAAAGTAGTGAAATGCTTATTTCGTTGTAACGGGCTGAAAATGTCCAGCCTTCGACAAATCCCAAATAATCACCGGAAGTCATATTCAACGGCAGATCAGAAATTTCAACAGGCATCCCCATAAAAACGCCAATTAAGGCATCGCGATCAGCGTCATCAATCTCCGGATTTGTCAGCTCATAGGTTATGTTGTTGAAATTAAATTGCGGATATGCCCGAAGTGATAGATAGAAATCGGCTTGATCTTGAGCATCGGCGGCATTGTGTAATGTGGTGGTGATAATTTGAGCCAATTGGCCATAAAGCCCCACCGATGTTGTGTCAATTGCAGATTTTTCAGCTGATGATGTTGCACCATATTTAAGAGTAATAGAGTTTCGCACATCGCCTGCGCGCTGTTGGATGCTTAAACCTGATCCAACAGCATGATTGGCTGTTAGTTCAACATAACCATTTGTGGCCAAATATGTTGCTCGATGTGTGCTGTCTGCATATCCAATTTGGCCAGTTGAGGATTCGTAGATATATCCCAATCCTGATGTGGCCAAAGCTGAAACCAAAGAATAGACATCGGTTCGAGAGCTTGATCTAGCTGCCAGTTCATAATTACCCGGCCGATCAATTTCACCTAATCCCGAATTTTGTGCATTAGCCCATGTGATTGTTGGATCATAAGTTGCCCATTGGAGAGCTTGTGGCACCTCTTGCCATGAGTCATAAAGCAATGGGAACAGCACATCATAAATCTGATCACCATCAAAATCTTTTGCCAGCACTCCATCGGTCAAGGCTTTTGGCAATCGAGCCAAAGCTCCCAAAGCGATGATGCTGACTCGCTGTGCATAATCGACAGATCCAACCTCGGCCACGGCAATGCCTACCTCAACAACCGAGCCTCCAAAGATTGGGACAAATGTAGATGTTGAATCTTGCAGTTCGATAGTAAGTGAATCATTAATCTCAATTGGCACATTAGATTGATTAAGATTGATGATTTCAAGATTGGTATATCCGGCTTGTGCTTGCTCATAAATATTTGTCCGGCCTGATGTAATTGTGAGATTGGCCAAAATGGCGGTTTCATATTGGACCCCGCCAATCGTCACTCGCCATATTGGATTAAAAATTGTCATGATGTTTGCAGGTTAGTTGCGCCACCTGTGCCGCGATAGAAAGAGTTATTTAAAACATTGATGATTGCTCTGGCAGTTGATTCAGGATCAATAGCGCCTGAAACATTAAGATTGATTGTTGTGCCGCCAAGCGATGAGAGTTTGTTATTTGGCAAAATATTTCCTGACTTATTTGGCATAAAGAGTTCTGGGCCATTTTCGCCTACAAGGTATGAAGTGCCACCTGTAACCATGCCACCGGCAGCTCTACCGCCACCAAATGTCGTAGTAATTAAATCTCCGATGCCTGAAACAAGCGGATTGTTTCTGACTAAATTGATCAAGGCTCTGACTCCATCAACGACAAAACCAATTACTTCTGCAACCCGTGAAAATCCAGTAATTAAACCAGCAATCAATGTGCCAATAATTTCAAATGCGAATTTAAGTGTTGTCCCAAATGCCGGCGCAAGTGTTCTTATTACAAATTCTGCTATGGCTTTGATTAAATCAAAAAAAGGTTTGAGACTGTCTTTATTGTCTGTGACTGCTTTATTAATTACCGCAAAAGCGTTGCGTATTCCTTCGAGTGCTGGCCCAAACACATCTACTAATGCAGGTATTAAAACATCGACTAAGAATGACCAAAATTCTTGAAATACTGGCAAAAGACTTTCTTTAAAGAATGTCACGAAATCTGCAAATATTGGGCCAAGAGTTTCGCCAATGTTTGTTGCTAATTCTGAAAGTGCTGGAATCACATTATTTACAACATTTGTCACCAATGGGGTAATGGCATCCAAAACAAATGATCCGACTGTCTCTTTGGCTTCACTAAATGCCACGGACAGACGAGCCATTTTGCCAGCAAAAGTGTCGGCCTGAATTGTTGCTTGACCTTCAAAGGTTTGTGCCAAAGCTGCCGTGACTTGATCAAATGACATTGTTTTTAATTCAGCGGCACTTATTCCAATGCCTAACTTACCGAGTGCGGCTGTGTTGCCGTCATATCCTTTTGCCAAAGCATTTGAAACAGCTTCTAAGGATTTACCGCTTCCAGCTGCAATATCTAAAGCAAGATTTTGGAGCTTCTGGGCTTGCTCGACATTTTGTGTGCTTCTAAGCAATCTGTCAAAACTCGGACGAAGTTCATCATCGGTAACACCTGTCAATAATGATGTCTTTAAAATTTGATCTTCAACAGCTTTGATTTGCGCGTTTGTTGCGCCGGTAACATTTTGTAATGAAGTGGCCAGTTTAACTTGTGCAGCTTCATCCTCAATTGCAGCTTTCACGCCATCGATAAGTAGTTTGCCAGCATAAACTGCCGCGGCAGCTCCAGCTGCGGCAAATGCCAAACCTGCCTTACGACTAAATTCACCTAACCTTGAGCTTGAATCTTCTACATCGTTATTGGCAGTTTGAAGTGATCTTTTAAGCTGATCGACATCTCCAAGAATGGAGAGCTTTAAGGTACGCGAACCGCTGGCAGCCATTAATCCCACTCTCTTAGAATCTTAGAGAAAGCCGTTTCCCATTGAGCAATAATTGATGGCTGTTCGGCTCGAAGTGTTGGGTAAATAAACCAACCGCGAGAGCCGCGACCTTGACTGCCAGACCAAACGGGGAATTGCTTATATCTATTGGAGCCAAATTCATAACCGCCCCAAAGTTGTTGAGTGGTGCCTCCGCCACTTAATCTTTGACGAGCAAAACCAAAGGAAACATCTCCGGTGCGTGATGATCTGGAAACTACCGATCCGGCAGCAATTATTGATGCCACACGATTATTTGCACCGCTGGCCGTGTTTTCAATTTTGCCTTTAAGATAAGTTGCCAATCCATTTGAGACATCTCGAGCTTGAGCCACAGCTTGCTCGTCCATAGCTTTAAAAGCGGCATAAATGGCGCGTAAATCGGATTTATCGTAGGCAATTGTATCCTCAGCCATTTCGCCTCTCCAATATCTCTAACGCGGTTAAAACATCTTCTGCGCTTTGCCATTCGCTCATTGGTATTTGTGTCGCAATTGCGAGTTCAACAATGAGACGATTTAAGCTTCCGCGCTGATGGCTTTTGGGTTGCCATCTCCAGTAGTCACATCCGAAACTGTTTCAATCCATACATCAAAAGGTTTAACTGGCTTGCCGGCGGCTTCTCGTTTCATTGCATGATATGCAAGAAACAGTAAATCCGAAATGCCAAGTTTTTCCTGTACTTGTTGAATTGTAAAACCTGTTTTGGTTTCCCATTTTGCCCACTCTGGGGGTTGAGCAATATAGGTTTCAGATGATCCTGTGCTGTATTCGATTATGATTGGTAATTTCATGCTCCCGACTCCTTAGCTTTTAAGTAATTGTTAAAATAGGTGTTGTCTTGCAAGTAAATTCAAGTGAAACAGTTTGTGCATCCGGTGCTGTACCTCCGGCAGATGGCAAAACAGGTTGCACATCAAAAGCAAATGATGCTCCTGATTTTGCTCCAAATATGACCGATAGGCCAGTCTGTGGTGCGCTTGTTGCAGCTGTCCATAGAGCTTCGCAAAGCGATCCAGTTGCACCCCAATCGGCCAACATTTCAACAGCAAATGAGCCTTGTGTGTCGGTTGTGTAATACGCCTTGCCATCGAGTGTTTGATATGTGTTGATTGTTGAATCAACAGTCAAGGTTGCTGATGTAGCTTGGGCATCATAATTTGATCCAGCAATGCTGAATGTAATATCTCTGCCCGTAATAATTTGTGTCGGCAATTTATTTTCTCCTTAATTGGTGTAGTAGGTGCTTACTTGTAAATCGGCCGTGAGGTATTTACCTGCACCGACTTCCAATGGTTGTGGTTGATTGACATTGCCTACTTCATATCCGGCAGGCATTGCGCTGATGATGTTGATCATCAATGTTTCAAGATTGTCCAACGCGGCTGCATTGTTGGCATAAGCCACCACGCCGGTGACAGTTAAATTTACTTTGACTTTTGTTGTCGAGCCATTAATCAAAAGGCTTTCCAAATATGGTGCATCCGGGATTAAACAAATGCTCGGACTTGTCATTGTCTCTGGAATTCCGTTGTACACATTGGCCGCAATTGTTGAAAGTGCTGTTTTCAATGGTGTGCGGATGGCTGATTCAATGGTCATTGGCACATCGTTTCGACATCAAGAAACGGGCCTAAAAGCCCAATAACTCTGTTGCTCAAGCTGCGGCCTAAAATGAACGGGCTCGGCTGAAAATTGTCTGACATGATCTGATTGCCGGGAGCTGTGATGCTCTGAAATATTTCAACGGCAACAACCAAAATGGCATTTTCAATTGGGGGTGTGCTTGCATAAAGCTGCGCGGCTGATGCACCGGATAGAGTCGCTGTTGCCGCCGGAATAAACGGCAATGGATATGTGCGATCAGCCGCCGCTGTTGCCGCTGTAAATGTGTATGGCTCAATACGATCATCGGTGACTGTATAAGTCGCGTTGTAAATTCCGGCCCCGGTAACAACAACAGATTGACCCGGCACAAAGTAATTTGGCCGCATTGTGGTGAAATAAATGACGGAATCATCCACATTTGCAAAAGTCACCGATGATTGGTATTGCGTAAGTAAAGGCAAAATTGTTTGTTCAGCCGAATCGATATATGAATCGAGCTGTGCATCGGAATATAAAGAAACCGAGACACCAAGAATTGCTCTCAGCTGCGAGGCTGTAACTATTGCTGGCATCTCGGTTCCTTTCGTGTCAGTAGCGTTCGGGAGCGACCGCTACCGATAATGAGTTTTGGTTAATCTCAGGTCTGGTTCCAGCAAGCACCAAATGGAATCTTTGGAGCAATTGCTGCATAGCCATAATAAAGAATATCAATGGTTCCATCGCTTTGGATTGCTGTTCGCAATGTAAAGCGTGGGGATTCGTACCATGTCCATGCATCTGGATTGATAACAGCCATTGAGAAATCGCCTGTTGATGTTGTTGCTCCAGCGTTACCGATTGAGCGAGAAACAAACAGATTCAATCCCGGTGAAACTACGCCGCGCAAGCTATCGCCGCGAACATTTCCTGCCGCATTTGAAGGCTGGGCTGCATTGTATAGAGGTGCGCCATTGTCGTTGTATCCCATGATGTTTGTCCATTGTCCGGGTGAAACAACAATATTGCGTGCAAATCCAAGTGATGAATTATAGACGGCACCGGCAGCTTGTGAAGTGTATGCAAGAAATCCTGTTGATGAGTTTGCATTAACTCCAGTTTGCTGACCTGCTCCGGCAATTGTGCCAACGGCAAATTCATCAGTTACCTTTGCATAAGCAAATTCAAGATTCTGCAAAAGAGCTGTTAGATATTCTGGTCGGCTGCGATCGATAAGCTCTACAGTTGAGATAGCGCGGCCTTTAAAGCTTTGAACAGGTACGCTCAAAAATGTTGCTGAAAGTGATGAATCTGTAACAGCCGCATTTTCTGCAACATTTGCAACTGTTGGGACAGCTGTGACTCGAGGAATCTCAAATGTCATGCCTTCACCAACAAGAGTTTCACGGCTTAGCGCATCGATCATTCCGCGATCAGCAGTTGCTAATGCATTGACAATCTGTGTGCTTTGTGGTGTTGGGACCATGCCGCTTGCTGTGCCTGTTGTGTTATCGGCAGCCTTTACATACTGACGAGAATCCTCATCATGCAAAATTGTTGCCTTTAAGTAATGCTCAAGATATGAAACCTTATTCACGATTGGTGAGCGAGGTGCTGTGTAATAGGCTGGTCGTGATGCCTGCACAGGTTCGACTATTGGAGCTTCTACCGGTTCAACGGCAGGAGCGGCTTGTTCGGTAGTGTTTTCCACTTTGTCTCCTTCATTTTGGTTTGTTGTATCTGTAACTTCTTGAGTTTCAGAATCCTCTGATGCTGCTACTTCCGAAACGCGTGCAGATCGCACGGCAGGTTCGGTGACAAGCGCAACGCCTACAAGCTTGCCATTCTTGACTTTCATTGTTCCGTCTTTTTGCATTTCATAATCATCAACAGCTAATTCAATCGAAAAACCATCTCTTAAACCTTCCATTGCTTCAATTAATGCATCGTTGCCAGCTGTTGTGTTTGCAATTTTAAATGTGGCTGTCATTTCTTTGTCATTAACACTCATCGCAATGCTTTTTCCAATTCTGCGAGTAATGTCATGCTCTAAGTTTAAAAAAACATCACCTGGCTGAATTGATCCGCGAGCAAAAACTACCTTGCCGGTTGATGCATTTGCATTTTCGTTAAATGCAACAATGCGGCCGGTGATTGTTCGTGAGTCCGAATCAGCTGCCGTGATTTGCATTGGTGTTGTTAGCTTCATGAGATCATGTCCTCCATTTGTCTTATTTCAGCGGTTGTAATTGCACCGATGTCGAATAGGATTTTGTAAATCTCTGCGCGTTCTTTTTCCGATCCGCGCAAATAAGCCTTCAAATCAAATTCCACACGCTGCGTTGATGGCGTGAAATCTGGCATTGAGAGCCTGCTGCTAATACTGTTCATCAGCGGCAAAAGTGAAAAATCCAACAAGGTTTGACGCGCCGTTTGGGCATTTTGATATGTCATCGATGATCCTGTTGGCGCGTCAATAAAGTACGCCGGAATTCCCACGGCTCGTGCCAATTCTGTTGCAATAATTTCGCGTGCAGCATTAAGGCCAATTTGCTCCGGCGTAAAGCCAACAGTTGTTAATTCAACATCAGCGTTTAAAAATGCGGTGCCGCGATTTCTACGGGCTGCGCCCCATGCATCCAAAAGTTTTGCAATGCGATCAGCTGGCAATGCTGTGCCATTTGATTTCAAAACCATTGATGGCACCGGTTCGCGTGCGTACATTGCTGCAGCTCTTTCAAGCTCTGCACCGGCACGGATTGTGCGGCCAGCGCGATTTAGCAATCCTTCATCGTTGCCGTAAAAAACAACAAGTGATCCGACACCGGAATCCGGAACACGCGATCCATCTACTGTGTAATACTCAATTTGTGTGCCTTTGTCATTTAAGAAAACGCCAACACGATTTGGAGCAACGCGCCACATTTGGCGAACACGGCCTGTGTCTGCAAACAAATCAATTATTTGAAAATATGAAAATCCTACAAATAATAAATCCTCAGCTGCCCAACACCAAGAAACAGCTCCCGGCACTCTTTTATCTGGATCAGAAATTACAACAGGTTGATCAACAATTTCACCTGTATTCTTGTCACGAGTGATCAAAGGAATTGTGGCAATCGAATTTGTTATCATGTTGCGTGCGCGAGCGATTGCTGGCACGGACATAGCTTCCTCGCGAGTTGCAAGATAATCCGCGCCGCCAAATGGATAAAATGCATCCAATGTCGGTGCTGGCCCAATTTGTGCAGCTACATCAGCACCGCGCATAGGCGCGACAGCTTCAATGGTGCGCTTTCGATCAAATAATCCCATGGGAGCATTTTTTCAAAATGTCAAGCATCAACCCACTAAAATATCAATTTCCGTTTCCGGGCGTGTCGCAAAGTGTGTGACCAATGCGGATGCTACGGCGGCGCACACGGCCGATTGGCTGGCACGGCGTCCAATAACCCAACCGCCATCTCCACGCCTTAATTGCACAGCTGAAAGCATTTGCTCGGTGAGTGAGGCTTGATTTCTGTGTTTGAGCCTCTGGCTATTAATCGCGCCCAAAAGCTCATCACAGCTTTGTGGATAGTCGCTATCCATGTCGTGGATCGGGATACCGGCTGGCTGCATCCGGGCGGCTACGGCTCCTGATGTGCGGCGGCTGTACAACAGATATTCAATCGGATATTTCCGGCAATATGCAGCTGCATCATTGGCAATTGCCCGATCATCCAATTGAATGGAGTTTTCCCATGTGTGCAACAGCTTCACAATAAAGCTCTCTGATCCGAGCTTTTGAGCGGCAACTAATGCGGCGTGTTTTCTGTCCGGTGAAATATCAATTGCCATCCATGTGAGCTTGTCATCATCAAGATCAATTGTTTCATCTCCACAGGCTTGCCACTCTTTGGCTCCGACAACACTTGAAATTGTCTGCACCCAACGATTTAAAACCTCAGTCATAACTACATCGGGAGGATCATTAAAAACGGCTCTGATGTTGTCCGGGTGAATTGTTATGTTGAGGCCGGGATTGGCAAAAGCTGCATTTTCGAGTGTTATCTCATCAGTCGGTGCCGACCACTCAAAATAGCCCACATCATCGGTTGCACCACTAGCTGCGGCCAATCCGCGTTCGCGCAATTGGTTCAAAACGATTGAGTGTGAATCACCGGCCGAGCTGAAACAATTGACTTGTGGATTTTTGGCAGCCATCAATGTGTAACGCATGGCGGCAAATGTTTCCATGTCGTGCAGCTCTCGAATCTCATCCATGTGGATTGTTTCCGGCTTACTCAATCCGCGAGCTGCCGATCCACCGGCCTTGATAATAAATCGATTGCCTTTGAGCGTTTGAATCTCCTCGGCTCCATGTTGCCAGCGGATCCGCTTTACTTGATTGGCCAAATCAGCATTTTCCTCAATGATCTGCACAATGGATCGAAATTG
>Ga0181343_1000755_pt1 | contig 13528 bp, 3 predicted proteins | sample Su13VDMLBSD_FD_130110 | JGI IMG/M metagenome (GOLD analysis project Ga0181343, IMG submission 130110) | Freshwater viral communities from Lake Michigan, USA - Su13.VD.MLB.S.D | ecosystem: Environmental > Aquatic > Freshwater > Lake | place: USA: Michigan | collected 2013-07-15 | reverse complement strand
TTCCCAGTATTCGGGTGTTGTATCCATTTCAGCAATATCCCAAATACCAAGTTTATTTGCTTCTTTGCCAGTTTCAACCCTAACTTGAGCAAGTTTAGAACTTTCAGGACCATTACCCCAGTTTCCAAACATATGGTTTCGACCAGATGCAATTTCTAGTCCATAAGTGTGGAAAATTGTTCTATTAATGTATCCTTCATAGTCCTTAGGATCAATATGAACACCTGTAACTAATCTTTGTAGTTCTAAATTATCATCTAATAACTTAAATGGAGTAGCTGCACGTCTATTTAGAGCCCATAGGATTAGGTGTTTATCGTATCCATTGCTACGACCCTTTTTAAACTTAAAGGTATTGCTCTTAGGGTCAATGTCTAGTGTTAGTGAACCTGCTAGAACCTGATTAATATTATTTTGTAGGTCTGCTCTTTCTTCTAAAGACATTGTACTAATATCTTTTTTATTAAATAAAGCAGCAGCTGTTTTTAGTTTTTCTGAATATTCATCTCGTAGAGCTTTCTTTACTTCTTCAATTTTCTTTTCTCTATCTGGCATTCTAGGTGTAATCTGTTCAGCTAAAATGTTAATATACTTAGTAAAGTAATTCTCCATTTGAGTTAAACGATCTTTAAATTCTAACTCACCAAAGAAACTAGAATCTAAAGCATTTGCCATGCTTTCACGATTAATCTTTGGTTTAAGGTTTGTTAGGAATATTTTCTTTACGCTATCGACATCTGCTTGTGATAGACCAATAGCTTGATCAATCAAAGTTAAATGACTATTCATTAACTGTCGAAGTAGAACTTTAGTTACTACTCTAATTTCTTGTGTTGAATAACCAAGATTTTTATCTTTATTCTTATTCTGTAAACCTTCAAAGATTCCCTTAAAGCCTGCTGAATAGAATCTTGGAGTAATAGCTCCCTTTAAGAACTCTTTAGCATCTTCTCTATTCTTTTGTAGGTTTTCTACAACCTTACCTAATATTTCTATTTCTAAATCAGATAGTCTATGTTTTTCCTTATAGGCGTTTTTATCTCTACTAAGGAGATTAAAGTCTTCAGCCATTGCATCAACAGCCGCATATCTAGGATCTTTTAGGCCCGAGGCTGGAACAACCATTTCTTGTTGAAGTATTTCACTTAATCCAAGTGCTTTTAGAATTGGATTAACGGCACTAAAGGATGAGTCTTCATAGAAGGTCATAGCAGCTAATGTAATATGTAAACCAGAGTATTTATAGTCTGATTTGTTTGTCATGTTAATTAGTTCTTTAGGATCTTTTACAGATCGTAGCATCTCAACGCCTGACCTAATTGAACGAAGTAGTTCTGCTTCGCCAGTAGCGTCACCAAAGTCAAATACAGACATCCAGGCAACCTGATCAATAGCTCCAGCAAGGACAGAGGATGCGGTAGGGGCTCCTGCACTTAAGTAGTTATCCTTATAATAAGTAGGAAGCTCATCCTTTAGGAACCTACCACCATCGTTTAAACCCCAATATACACAGTCATGGTTAAAGCAAGACAACAGTCTAGGGATATCATACATAAACTCCATAGCAGTTATCTTACGTTCATTAAGTGTCATTAGATTAGAGTATGGAGTTCTATCTCTAATCTGTGGGAAGATGGTATTGATTTGTGCATTGACAAAATAAGAGATTGGGACACTTGGATCTGAGTCTGGATCATATGTATTAACAAACTCATCAAACTTATCCATTGGGATGTCATTGTTAAGGATAAACTTAACTCTGTTTAGCAGTCTCCAGTTATCATATGCTTTTTCTTCTTCAACTACACCAAACGGAGAACCAAAATGCACTTTACTTTTGTCTGGTAAAATAAAGTTTTTAGATCGTCCATTATAAACCGCAGATGTACCCTGTAGTAACATGGTACTAACGACATTTTCCCCAGAAATTAAAACATTATCAATTTGAATTATTCCAGGTTTTTGATCCATTAACATCTGAGCAATTGCAATACCCATTTCATAGGCTGGTTTCCAATCTAAATTACCATTTCCAAAGTCTGAGATACGATTAAATTCAGGTAAATACTTTTTTAAAATGCTTGGAATAATATCCTTAAAGTATTCAATATCCTCTTCATTTGGCATTTTGGTTCGTGCTTTAAATCTATTTACCAATCTAGAAACAAACTCTTTACGGCTCATAAAATCACTGTTATTTACAAACTCAGCAAGATAACTGTAAACTGAATTTTCATAGTCTAACTCAGATGTACTAGTAGAATACATTTTATCTTGATCTAAAGTTGCTCTATTAGTTTCTGTATCTATTGTAAATGCATCGCTATCTAACTTTCCATCCGAGCCATTAAACCGATCTACATAACCAAATCGAGCAAACTTAGTTTTTAATAAACCCTTAAGAACTGCTCTATTTTCTTTTGCAATTTTAATAAATAAATCGTTAGTAATATTGTTATCAATCTTTTGTTTATTAAGTCCGTCAAGTAACAGGTTTAACTTTGGTTTATTTTCTGGATCTAAAGCCCAAGCTTGAATTAACCAATTATCAAGAATATCTAGGATCTTATTTAAATCATATTCTAATTCATAAGTAAAGTTAATTGAAGTACCAAGTGTTTCTAACTTAGGATCTAGTTTAAGTAGATCATCAACAATATTTGAAAAAGTTAATTGACCATCCGAGCTATCAGAAGAGGCTAAGAAAAGATTGCTTCTTGGTTTAAATGTAGTGATGTTATAAGTTAACTTTGGTTCTTTAGAGTCTTTTTTACGCCACTCTAACTTAACATCTGTTGCATCCTGAGAACCAAATAATCTAGCTAAATCAATTGTTAGCATTGTATCGTTTTGAGCATATGCATCAAACTTAGTCCAATCACCAGAACTTTGGCCTTCTGACCAATATGTTTTAATGTCTTCTCCACCCTTTAGTTCTTCTTCTACTTCTGAGTGAATAATACCTGTTTCATCAGTATATGCTGGTCTAGAAATATATTGAACAGTTCCATTTCTAAATATAACTTTTCCATCATAAGCAACAACTGCTTTAGTAGGAAGATTAAGTTCAGCTAATAATTTTAATTGTGCTCCAGCTGGTGCTTTTCTGGAATACTCTCCTGCATTTTTTTGTCGATTATCAAATCCAAGATTTCTTTGAAGATCAATACTTCGTAAAGATACACGCATCAGGAGATTGTTGTCTACACCAAATTTATGTAGGTTTTTAAAATCAAATGAATTACCATTATGAGTAATTACTTTATATCCTTTATTCTGCAACTCTTCTAGTTTATTTAGTAATGTTTCAATTTGATCTTTCTTAAGTGGTTGTCGTTCAATTGCGGAATCAGTAATGGCATCAACCAAATTATTGCCCGAGTTTACATAAACACTCTTTACCCGTTTACCATTTTCATAGGTTTCGATTTGAATTGAACGGATTTCTTGAACATCCTTATCGTCCGTTTCAATATCAAAAGCAACAAGTTGTTCAAAATTATCTTGCCAATTTGGATCTCTAAATTCTGGAAGTTCATTTACGTTATCAACTCCAATTGTTGATAATAGGTTTTTGATTCCAACAATCTCATCAAAGTTTCCAGACTGTAGATTACGTTTCTTAGCTTTTTGTTTTAAAGCAGAAGTAAAAGCTGTAGGAGCAATATCAAAAAGCTTTTGATGTAAAGCCATTCTTAATAAAGCTTCTGGAATAGTTCCTGTAAAACCTTCAGCGGATTTTAAACTAAGAAGAGTATTGCGTGTTGATTCAATCCATGCAGCTAACTGAGCTCCAGTTTCAGCTTTATTGGCTACTGGAATAGTACCAAGTGTTTGAATTGCTAATGCTTGTTCTGGTAACATATCTGGAGTAACAACCATATCAAATAGATTTGGATTACCTAGATCAACAACCATTACATTATTTGCAATTGCTCTCATGTAATTTAGATTTTCGTCGTTAAGTACAGATAAATCAGAGGAATAGTATCCATTATTTATACTATTAATCATTCTTCCACGCCACGACTTTAAAATCTTAATCATTTCTCCAGAATTAAGAGGTGACATGTCAACATCAGTACCATCTTTTTCTTTTTCTAATCGTGGACGCACATTATGTAGGTAATGTTGTACAGCACTAGGGCCAACAAGCATCACAGCAAAGTTTAAGTCAATAAATACAGGAATCGGGACACCTGATGTATTGAGTTTTTCTTTTTCTTTAATGTAGGTAGTCACAAAACCTAATCTTTGTTTGTAACCTGTTCGAATTTCTCTAAGTGCTTTACTTTCTTTAGCTACTTTAACTTTAAGATTATCTGAAATTTTACGAGAAGATGCAATAAATTCTTTTAAGCCAGACTTGTTTAACTTTTCTTGTGTTGCTTTTTCTTCTTTTGCTAATTTACTTAAGAATTTTTTAAGAGTTGGACTTAGATTTTTTAGTTTGCCATCTTTTCCTAATACATCTTTTTCTACATATTTTTGAATAAGCTTAGCTAAATCACTTTCAAGAGTTTTTATATCATTTTGAGTTGTTTTTAATTCAGCTTTTGTTTTATCAATCTTATCTTTAATTTCTTTTCGTTTAGTTTCAACTTTTGCAACTTTAGTTACATCCTTTGGATATTTTTTTAACTCATCTTTTAGCTTTGCTAGTTTATTTTTTAGTTCAGTAGTAGTCTTTTTTTTATCTTGAATTTTATTTCTAGCTTCAGTAATTGCCTGTGCTGCTTCATTTTCTACTTTACTAAGTGATCCTTCAGCAATAGCTGAAGCCATTTGAGCCATTTTTCTAATATTAGCAATTTTAGTTATTAGTGCATTTTTAGCAGTTTGTTCTGTCTTGCGTGTACTATTGTACTTGGCAATTCGTTCTTTTTCTTTAATTAAATCTTGTTCTAGTTCCTGAGCAAATGTTTCATTACCTAATGCACGTTGTGTTTTAATTTCACCTTCAATTGCAGAAATATAATCATTTGTTTGTGATACGATTGAACCACCACCAACGCTAAGCTTCTTTAAATAACCATATAGTCTTTCTTTTTCTTCTACACTCAATAACTTTTCTACAACTATATCAAAAGATTCAGTAAACTTGTCAATAGATCCAACAGTCTTTTCAATTCTATCGTTAAGTTTATTAAAGATTCCCCGTAGATCTACTCGTTCATCTTCACTGAGGATTGGTTTTTCCTTAGCACTACTTTTGACAATCTCCTCAACCATAGATCCATTATCAGAATTTTGAAGTTTAAATAACTCAATAAATGTGTTTACTTGATCTAAAGAATAACCTTGGGCAAGTAAAGACTCTCTCATAGCATTGATGGTATTGATATCACAAGACATTATATTCTCCTATTAACACTTTCGTGCATTCTTTAAAGCATTTAATAATACTGGATCTAAGCTAGCGAGTTTAGCTTTGATGCTATCGGCATCTAATACCGTGGTTGTTGGAGTAGGCGTAATTACAGGAGCAGCCTCAGGAGCCGCAGGAGCAGTCTCAGGAGCCGCAGGAGCAGCCTCAGGAGCCGCAGGAGCAGCCTCAGGAGTAGTCTCAGAAGTAGTAGAACTCTCTACTGGTGTAACTTCATCCACCATCGACCAAGGTTTAGAAGGCATCATTTCTTCTTCTGTTGGTCTAGCTAGTAATGGTGGAACACCTACTGCAACTTCTTCTTGTTTATTGAATCTATCTCTAGTTTGTTTTCTAGACATACTGATTTTTTTAGCAATTTCTGGATCTATTTGTATATCAACAGTAGATGTAATTTCTTCTCTAGGGTTTAAATCTAGTTGTCTAATTACTTCAAATGCACTGTTTATTTCTTCCATAATTCTAGTAAAATCTGTTTCGCCTTCTGCTTCAATAATAGCAAGAACTTTTTCATCTAGTTGTTCTTGTTCTTCTTCAGTAAGTTCTTTTTTATTAAGGTTTGGATTTTCTTTTTTAACTTTTTCGACAAGACGATTACGACCAATAAAGGTAATCATTTCAGTTACATTGTCAGCTACAGCTTCTGAAGTTGATTGAGAATCTACAATTAAAGCAACTAACATTAACTCAGCACCATTTCTAGTAAAAACTAAATTACCATTTTCAATTGTAAATACTTGTTCCATTGCTTTTGTGTATGGAATTTTAGTTACATCTGCTAAGTTTGGACCTTTACTAAATACTAAGAATTTACTTCTAGGTGTTTCTTCAAATCCAATGTAACCACGGCCAACATCGTCTGCGGTTGGTTGTTCTTCTGTTTCAATTCTAGCGGTCCCCTGTCCATTGGCTCCGTTTAAATCGGCTCTTAGTTTAGCTAATTTAACTGCAAGTTCGCTAAGTAGTAAACGACCTGAAGGATCTCCTGCTAATTGATGGTCATTACCAATCATTGACATTAATTGACCAAGCAAAAGTTGATTTTCTTCGCTTTCTAGTTTACCAAAAGCTTGGCCTGTTGCTTCATTTAGAGCGGCTTCAGTAGCTAATCCTGCGGTAATTATTCCAATTCTTGCTTGCTGTTCTTCAGGAGACAAAGATTCAAAATTACCCATAAATTCATCTAAGTAAAGTCTAAATTCTCGGACTCTACCAGAATCCAATTTAAAAGCATAAGTAAATAATCCTTCAGCAACTGTAGATCCAGTTTTACCAGCAAACGATACAGTAAAGTTAATTGGTATAGTAGCTACTTGTAAAGCACCGCCTAAAATTGGTTGCATTGCTGCGCCCATTACAGCAGCATCAAACATTTGACTATAATTATAACCCAATCTAGTGCCTATATTTTTTTCGTAGATTTGATTTACTACATCTGTTACACCTTCTTCGACAAATCCTTCAATAGCTTGTCCTGTTACCCATATACCAAATGTTCCTGCTGTTGATTTACCAAAGGATAAACCATTTGGGGTAAACTTATGAACAAGTGTTGATGGAATATTTGAAGGAATCCAATTTCGAAGTTCGCGTACAGTTTTACCAGCTCTTGCAATATTCATAGCGGTTTGAGAAGCAGCAATTGCTCCTTCTACGCGACTTGCTGCTGTCAAACCATTTACAACTGTAGCAATTCCTGCGACAGCGGTTCCTAAACCAGCCGTAGCTGCTGTAAGGATAACTTGACCTACAAAATCACCTGATGTCAAAGAATGGTATGCTTGGTTATACCCAAATAACGCCCAGTTTACAGGAGCAGAGTGATATTTTTCAGATGATTGTAATGATCTATTGAGAGCATTTGATTGTACTGCTGAATTTAAAAGCCACCTAAAATGAAATGGATTATCTGCTTGTGCTAGGTCGTCAAAGTTTACTCCTTCTGATCGTAAAAATGCAGCAAACTCAGGATCATTTGTTTGAATTTCTTCTACAATTTTACGCCCATTAAAAGAAGGGTCTTTTCTTTTTAAGTATTGCTCTTCTGGAGTTTTTCCTGAAATCATAGTAAACAAAGGATCAACAACTGGTATTGCTCTAGCAAGACTTTCAAATGAATCAATATTTACTAATCTTTCCCAGTTATTGTCTATCTCTAGTTGTCTAAGATATTCATCTTTATCTGGTCCAGTTAATTCAAATTCTTTTTGTAAACTTGGCCATGCTTTTGATCTAGATAATAAAGCATTAGAACCCATCATTTGAGTTTTATTTCTTAAAGCAGTTTGAGAAGAAGAAATTAATTCAAAGTTTCCACTAAACATACTACCAGCATCGCTTGCAGCTGAGTGACCCATAAAGCCATTTACTATTTGATCGTTACGTCCAAAGTAAATTTTACCTCTAGATTCAAATCCAGCTTCTTTAGCATATGCATCCATTTCTTCATCTACTTTTTCAGGAGTAAATTGACTTCTAAAAGCATCTGCTTTATTTGTTTCTTGAATTAGTTTTAAACTTTCTTCTTGTTGTTTTGTAAAGTTATAAGCGTTTCTAAGTGTATTATCTAATAATCCACTAAACTGCTTAAATTCTTTTTCACGATCTACTGCATAGTTAGCAAGTCTTGATGCTGCTAGTAATTCACTTGATTCTCCTTTAACGTCTGCTTCTCTTTGAATTGGTATATCTTTAAATTGAATTTGTGACATTAATAGCCTTCTCTTTCAGCCTTTTCGTTTCGCTTTCGTAGGGCTTGTCTAGCTTCATTCCATTCTTGTTGTGTTTTATAGTCACTTCGTTTTAGTGAATCAAGACTTTCTAGTGCTGGTTTCCATGAACTTCGTAGTCGAGTTTCTAAATAGCTATCAGAAACTTGTTTACGATTTTCTTGCCATGTTTTAACTTGCTCTAGTTGTTTTGTTTGATCTATACCCATTAACCAGTTAACAAAATGATCAAAAGATTTAAATAGTGTTTTTGGTTTTAAAGAACCTGGTGGAGTTACTGTTGGTTTGGTTTGGAAAGCTTTGTTAAACATTCTTTGGAACTGTATCATATATTGTTTTTCTAAACGTCGTTGTCTTTCGTCTTCAGGAACATACCTAAAACCACTAGTAACGGCACCCTTAATCAATTCCCAAGGATATTTTAGAGCGTTTTCAAAGTTAACTACGTTTGGATGCTCTTGTTTCCAGCGTTTATCTCTATACTCGCTAAATGGATTTTTAATCATAAAGTCATACGGATTTTCTGAACTAAATACTTCTGTCATGTAATCATTCATATAACGATTAAGGTTAGTAGAAACTACTTGTGGATGTGGTGTTACTGTTTCTCTAGAAGCAGTATAAACAGGAGCTGGTACTTTTAGTTTGAATGCGGCTCGTTTATTAGCTCTCTCAGTTTCTAATTTTCTTCTATTATACTGGAACAAAGCTTTTTCGTTTTCTGGTGTATCGTTATTTGAGAATTGTGTTTTTGGGCTAATTAATGGTCGTTCAGATACTAAATATCGTTTATTTCCAATATTATAGTACATGTCGCCTTTATGATCAACAGCAATTTCAACGTTTGAATCAGTTAAATCTACTTGATGTAATGTTTGCATTACAGAAAATAAAGCTGGTCTTACAGTCATGGTATCATCTGTACCAACTCTTGTCATTGCCATACCAGAAGAACCAAATGCTACACTTGGTCCTCTTACTACATTATCTAAAGTAAGGTCATTTACTGCTGTTACATATTGATCTTTAGAAACAGGTGTTTTTCCAATAACATTGCTCCACCATTTATAGTAAGCATATCCAGAGTCATCAGGATCCATAGTAGCTGCTAACTGAGTAGTAAGTACAAACTGATCTTCAGATGTAACTTCGCCAATTCTTACATTTTGTGTTTCACTACTATAAATAGGTTTTCCATCTGTACCAACTCCAATTGGAATTATTCTGTCTTCAAATGTACCTGGATCAGTCCAAGTATTTTGTACTTGTTCTGTATTTACTTTGTATGTTGAATAGCTTAATGCTAGTGCTTGATTGAAGATATCTCGTCTAGAAACGTTTCTGCCATCATTTACAACTTGAACACTTAAACGACTATCTGTTGGTCCATTCTGAAATGTTCTATTTTGATATTGTCTTGGTTGTACTACACCTAGCGGACTTATCCTGGATTTTAATAAATCATCTCTAATAAACCCAGCAGTACCTACAAACATATCTAAGTTATAAATATCTTCTGTTCCTGGGTTACCAGCATTCCTAAGCCAACCAGTAAATAACATTTGAGTTGTATCTGGATCAATTCTAGATAAGTCAGCAAGATAAACTCCAATTTTTTGTTCTGGTTCTAAATCATTCCAAGCTTTCCAAATAAACCCAGTATCAGTTGGGATTGATACTAGTGTTGCATCATCTGCATCTAAAGCTGGACTTACTTGCCCAGAAACTTGATGTAATGCTTGTCCAAATGCTGTTATTCTTTCTGCATCGGTTTTAGCCCCTGGGAAATTTAATCTATTTATTAAAGCAAGTAAACTTTCATTATTTCTATAACTATTAGGACCAGCTCTAGTATATGCTGTAATAACAGAAGCAACTTCATCCTTAATTGAAACAGGTTTATCAAACCTATCATTTGAAACTAATGGATTCATCATTCCTTCGCCAGCAGTAGCAACTGGAGTACCAAAAACATCCATTGCTACACCCCATGCATTAATAGCTTTACGCATAGGATGTTCATCATAAAGTGTTTTTTCTTCTTTAGTTAATGGCCTAATAGTTCCATCTTTATTTGTTTTATACCCAAGTCTAACATTTGGATCTCCAAAATCAGCTGGTGTTGTGTCTAAAATTCCCCCAGATAAGCTGTGAGCTACTTTTAATAAAGATGCCATAGCTGTTAGTTGACCAGAATCTGTACCAGTAAATGTTTGACTACTTATAAAATTAGGATCTCCTTGAGATAACCCTACAAGTAATGATGTTAAAGCATATATTTTTTTGGGATCTTGTGTAGCAACGGTAGCAAAACCACTCTTAGAAACCTGTACTAATAAAGCTTTAGCTTCTGTTTTAAAAGCATTTTCACTAGAGTTTGATGGTTCAATTCTAGCCATCTCCATTGCTGCAAATTCTAATCTAAGAGCTGCTTCAATTCCTTTTGGAGTTAATGAACCAGTTTCATCTACTTCTATCTTACCCATTAAAGATTGAGGACTTAGGGATAATGAAATTACGCTTCCATCTGAATTCTTAAATAGTTCCAAGTTTGTTGGAATATTATTTCTACCAACTTTTTGACCAATACTAGCTCGTTCAGAAACAAATGCTCTAAATCTTGTTTCCATATCAGACATAACTAAATCAACTCTACTAAGGCTTAATTGCTCATCGACACCTAAACCACTAGCTTTTGTCGAATCTTTAGAAATTTCTCTAGCAGTAAATCCTGTACTCCGTAATCCTGGATCCATTAGTAGTTTAGCTTTTAATTCTTCATCGCTTAGTTTATCAACTGGTCCTGATAAATCAGAACTACCAGACGAAACAGATGAAACCTTAGCACTAGCTATTTTTGCTTTGCTTTCAAGATCAATATAAGTTGTTCTAAAATCTTCTAATTTAGCAAAACTATTTGCTGTAAATCCTCTATCTATTAGGATTTGTTTTTCAGCATCTGGTAAAGTTTTAAACCATGATACAACTAAAGGTTCAGTTGAAAAGGATGGAACTTTTTTAGCGTCAAATGTATATGCTAGTCTTTGAACAGATTCAATACTAATACCTAACATAGAAGCAACTTTAGTTCTATATGCTTCCATTGAGTTTTGAATTTGATCTTCATTTTGTAATGCAAATATACTTTGAGTTTGGCTTGCATTTTCTTTTAGCCCATCAAAACCTATAGATATAGTTTTACCACCAAGATTTTCATCTGCAAAGATTACAGCTCTACCCCTAGCAAGAAATAAATCTAAACCATCTTTAGTAACGCCAGAAAGTTGTTCGAAGTTTGTTAGTGTTTCTCCATACCAGTCTTTAAATGCTTTTTCTACAGCTTCAATTTGTTTATCAATTGGTTGATTTCTAAAATCAATAGCAGATTGAGAATTCCCACTACTTAAAGTTTTCCATATAAAAGGAATAATATTATCAACCTGTCCTCTTCTTTCAATGGCAGAAAGATTTCCAATATTTTGTGTTAAGTTATTTAAATAACCGTTAACATCTTTTGTAATTTGGAAGTTATTTTCATTTGATCCAAGGTTTAAAGCTGCTTGTGTTTTGAGTTGTGTAATATTTTCTGCTTGGACAATACCAAATAGTTCTTTTGTTTTAGCTTGGGCTAGTTGATCTAATTCAAAAGCTACCATTCTAGCTGCTTCTGGTTTTAGACTTGACATTTTTGGTCCTAAAGATTCTGCCATATGTTTAAAAACAAAAGCATTCATTTCTCCAAAGTCTGATACAGAATCAATTGATTTTTTTAATTCAAAAAATGTTCTATAAGTTTCTTCAAACTTTGCATTTTGTTCCATATTTGCTGAATTATAATAAGCATTGAGTGCTTCTTGGCTTGGAACTTGATACGAAATTTCAACTGCTCCTCTAAAGTCTATTACTGCTTGCTCTGCATTTTTTAATGCAATTGCTGAATCAACTTTAGTAGCAACCTGTGTATACCAGTCATTATACTTAGCTGATGGGAATTTTAATTCATAGTAGGAATTAAATTCTTGAATTGATTCATTGGTTTCTGGTCTACCTTTATTTTCTGGACGCCTTAGCCACTCAGAATAAATACGCTCATAACGAGAAGCTTCATAGTCATTTCTGGCTGCTTTTGATGTCCAGTTTTTATCTGCTGCTAAAGCCATTTGTTTTCTCCAATTATCACCTAATATTGGAGTCCAGATTTCTCTAGTATACTTGTCAAACTCTTCTTGCTTTTGATCAGGAGTAAGGTCTGTCTTTGTATTTAATTCATTAAAGTAAAGCTCAGCTTTGTCAATTTTTTCTTTATCCATCCTAGAAGAAATGTCTGCAAATGTATTTATAGCTTTAGCTGTTCCTCCAGCAATTTCAGCTAATGCTCCATACATAGCTGCTTCGCTAGATTCTCCAACTTGTTGTGGCATTTCTCCTAATTGTGTTTTTCCACCAAAAAAAGAGCTTTGAGAGTATTCAGGTTGAATAGCTATTGGTGCAACACTTGGTTGAATTGGATCTGTATTTAGTAAATTTTGTATATTAATCTGAGACATTTATTAATCCTTACCAATTTTCAATATTATTATATTCATCTGGACTATCTAAATCGTTTGGATTAGCTGTTGATGTAGTTCCTGTTGTTGATGGTGATCCAAAACTACTTATTGCAGCTCCACCAATAGCACCACCAATTTGAACTAAACCAGAAATCAAACCACCAGTTTCTGCTGCTGATGGATCTCCAAAAATAGGCGCAGAATCATACAATTGAATATTTGGCATAAATATATTTTCAGTTGTCTGAGACATTGCATTTTTTGTTTGTCGATTAATATTTTCTAACTCCATCTTTGCATTATAATTTACCATTGTAGCGTTTTCTAAAGCATCTAATGCTTGTGAAGTAGCCATTGCCGCATATGTTCCACTAGAAGATGAAACACCTTTAGCAAGCACTGCATTTAATAGTGCTGCTTTTTGGTTTTGTACCTGATTAGCAAGTTGTTTTTGTTGGAAACCAGTTCTAAAGTTTAAAGCTTGTTTAGCTTCCCATTCATTTTCCCAAGCGGCTCTTGCAATTGCACTATTTCGCTTTAGTTGCTGTGTAAATTGATAAGCAGCTTGAAATTGTTCTCTAGAATTGTTTATTGTTTTTTGTGAATTAGCTTGAATCCAGTTGCGATATGCTTGTTCATTTTGTTGGCGTATAGCAGCACCCTGGGCTTTACCACCAAAAATTGAACCTATTCCACCAGCAATTGCAGTTCCAATAGCCATCATTGTTGTTGGTTCCATAAATTACTCCTTACCAGCCCCATTGGCTTTTACGATTTTTAGGTTTTTGATTAGTAGCAACAACCCGTGTAGCACCACTAGTTGGAGCGTAGTCACTGGCTCTAAAGTTATTAGCCCAGTCCTT
>Ga0181343_1000754_pt1 | contig 13572 bp, 12 predicted proteins | sample Su13VDMLBSD_FD_130110 | JGI IMG/M metagenome (GOLD analysis project Ga0181343, IMG submission 130110) | Freshwater viral communities from Lake Michigan, USA - Su13.VD.MLB.S.D | ecosystem: Environmental > Aquatic > Freshwater > Lake | place: USA: Michigan | collected 2013-07-15 | reverse complement strand
GTACTTCAAGTTTTAGTGGTACCAGATAATCAACAACACAGAGGTAATGATTATTTATCAACTGATTTAGGTTTAGGTGGTACATGGGTTCAAACATCATATAATGGAACAATTAGAAAAATGTTTGCTGGTGTGGGTTATATATATAATTCAGAATTAGACATTTTTCTCCCACCCAAACCATATCCATCTTGGATTATTGATCCAATTGAAGGAATATGGGTTTCACCAATTGAAAGACCTGAACAAGTTGAGGGTACTGTATTAATTTGGGTGGAAGAAACTTTAGAGTGGCGTATTGAAGATTTACCAATACCAATCATTGAAACACCCGAATAAATTATTTATATTTTATCTATGAATAACATAGGTTTTGGTATATTTTGTTTCGGAGAAAAATACTACTTCAATGGTGCTGTTGAAAAGATAAATAAAATTCTTAACGAGGGATATGATTGTTTTATCTTAACAGATAATCCTGATTTTTTTAACACAAGATATCGTCCAACACACGTACATATTTTTGAATATGATAGGTCATATAAATCATATTCAGACAAGATGATTTTACCCAAAAAAATCTTAAAAAAACATGACATATCAATTTTAATTGACGCAGATACACATATCACCGACTATTCATTCTTAAAAAATTTAAAAACATACAATTTTAAAAAAGGTATTTCGTTTATTGACACATTGTTAAATCACCGAGCAAATCGTGAGTTTGTGAAAGAATTAATTGATGATAATAACGATGAGTGGAAACCATACATAAATTATATTAGACCAATTTGTCCTAATTTTGGAGATTTTATCACCATGTGGGAATATTTCTTGGTAATCAATAAAGATGGTTTCAATTCGAACAATTTTTATTATCATTATGAAAGAATGCAATTAACAAAAGAATTTTCTGATTTAAATTTTAAAAAGGAAATCAATGGTGCTGGTGAAGGAATAACAATACAAGTTAGTGGTAAATTATCGAACACAAATGTTGAAAGAGACATGGAATTGTTTGAATTATTAAAAGATAAGATGGTTAGCGTTAGTAGAAGACACACAAGACCGGAATTATGGCCAGAATGGATGAAATGATAACAAATGAAGAATATATTAGAAAAAACATTACTAACAATGATGACCAACCTGTACCTTATAGGTGGACACATGGTGCAACAGATACACATTTGGGAGATGGTATTGTTGTGTATTCTATTATACAGCATATGAGGGCAAAGACCTGTGTATGTATTGATTCAGGTGGAGGATACATCCCAAGAATCATAACACAGGCACGATTAGATCTTCATAAACAAGGGGTATTTGAGGGGAATTCTGACCTTAATTGGGGAGATATAGGGTCAACATATGTTGTTGATGCATGTAACGGTATAGGTGGTCCTAATGACTTAGAAAACGAAGATTCATTCTATCGTACACATTTTTATCCTCGGTTTATTAAATCAACATCTGTTGATGCCTACTATGATTTTTTTGTTAGACAGGATATAAAAATTGATTTTTTATTTATTGATGGTGACCACACTTATGAAGGTGTAAAAAAAGATTTCGACCTTTATTCAACAATATTATCAGAGAATGGTGTCATCATAATACACGATACCGACTCATCCTATGAAGAAACACTAATTGTTTCGGAGGATGCAAAGAAAGACCATTATAGGTTCGATGGACCGAGTAAACTGGTCCAAGAACTTCAAAAAAATGAAGATTGGAACTTGATTAAGTTACATAATTTCCGTATATTAGTGGATAAACCGTCATCAAGCGGTATTACCATTATTAACAGGAAAAAATGATTAGAGCACTATCCGTTATTGGTCACGGAATTAATATTTTACCTCATTTTTTAACTCATTACAGTGAATATGTGGACGAGATACAACTTGTTGTATATGAATCGGATTTACATAAAAATTTATTTGATGACGTTTCAAAAATCGTTTCAGGTTTCCCAAAGGCAAAAATTGTAAAGAAGATATATGAAAGGGTCTTTGATTGGGAAAAGGTAACATCACTATACAACTTCTTTAAAAACGCCAACCCAAATGACTGGTGGGTGGTTGCGGATGTTGACGAATTTCACCTATACCCAAACGATGATATTAATTCATTAATAAGTGTTTGTAATGAATATGGATGGGATTTAGTTAGAGGTGGTTTTATAGATAGAATAGGTCCCGACGGAGAGTTTTCCGAAATATCAAGTAAAGAAAATATTTTTAGACAGTTTCCTAATATGGGATATTTTAGATATCCATTGAGTGGTGCCAATCCAAATAAAATTTGTGTAATGAAGGGATATGTTGAATTAACAAATGGTCAGCATTATGCTAAAATTAATGGTCACACAACATGGAAGTGGCAAGGATGGAATCATCCATTAATTAACCCGACTTCATTTGTTCAAGTTCATCATTTTAAATGGGATAAAACCAGTGGAGATAGGATTATGGCAGTTGCCAATTTAAATCAAGAATATGCATTCTCAAGTGAATACAAAAAAATGTATAAGACTCTTGTTAAAATGCGTTTTAAAATTAACATAAATAACCCCGATTTTATGTTTAACCATAATGGCAATTATGGTCGGTATTATGAATATCAAAACTGGAATAAACTAATTAAAAAAATCACATCAATATGACAGAAGAAGAAAAATTCGAATTGGAAAAGAGAAAAGTTAAGGCTTTGGAAAAAATTGGTAATTCACTAGATGCTCTAACAATTTGGTTTGAGGAAATTGATAAACATGAATGGAGTGATCGTATTCAATATTATCTATCTGAGTGGCACAAAACAACAAAACCAAATGACCCAACAATAAATGGATAAACATAAATTAGGTATAATTGTCCCATATAGAGACAGGCAAGAACACCTAAAAATATTTTTAGAAACAATTACTAATTATTTGTTATATAAAAATATTGACTACGTGATTATTGTTGTTGAACAAGATAATGCAAAACAATTTAATAGAGGTATATTATTAAACATAGGGTTTAAATATGCCGAAAAAATGAGATGTGATTATGTTGTGTTTCATGATGTGGATATGGTGCCAATTGATGTTGATTATTCATATTCTGAAGTTCCGTTACATTTAGCCACCGATTTTATGATTGAGTGGGATGAAAATAAACGTGAAGTGTTTGAAGAATATTTTGGTGGAGTCACACTTTTCCCAATTGATTCGTTTATAAAGATAAATGGTTATTCAAACAAGTATTGGGGATGGGGTTATGAGGATACTGACTTACTATTAAGATGTAAAGTTAATAATGTTGATTTAAATGTTAATAAGTTTAAAAACATGGGTAAAAATGGTACATCATTATATTTTAATGGTGTAGATTCTTATGTTGAAGCAAATAATGTTATTGATTTAAATAATAATGCAACATTTTTCGTATCATTTTATCCTGATAACTTTATTTTAAATCACACAAAAGAAAGTGATGAATTTACTGTTTTTAGTATACCTGGATGGGACTTCGCAGTTTGTTATAATTCATTTTCCAGATATAATTTTTGTGCATTTGATACATCACATAAACCATATTATATTAACTCTGAAATAAAACCACCATATAAAACGAATATGGTGATTGTTTTAAATATGAACGAAAAATACATCAAAGTATATCAAGATGGTGTTGAAATAGGTCAAACAGACACATTTAAAAAATTGTTTTTTTATAAAAAAGAACCAAAATTTTATTTAGGTGCTGGTAAACCCGGTAGAGAAAATATACCAAACTTATTTAAAGGATTTATTGATTCTTTTGCTTATTTTGATGAAATCTTATCAGATGAAGAAATACGAGAGATCTCAAACAATGAAAAATATTATTTAACAGAATCTTTTAATGGTTATAAATCAAACAAGTCACTTAAATTATATTATGATGCCGATTTTATTGAAAATTATGAATTGGTTGACTTAAGTAAAAATGGTAATAACGGTAAAATAGTTAACTGTGATATACAGGAACAAACCAATAATAGATATGTTGAAGTAAAAATACCACACAGAAGAAAATCTATATTTAAATCGTTAAAACATGAAGAAAATGGATTTTTAGGTAATAAATGGAAAGACCAAGCAACCAGATGGAATCAACTTAGATTTCATAATGAGGTTTCTTTGAATCACGATTTATTTAAAAACGATGGTTTATCAGACTTACAGTTTGTTGAGCATGGTAAAACTTATAATAATAAAATTTTACAAATTAATGTCGGTATATGAGTCATAAATTAGGTATATGTATACCATATCGAAATAGAAAAGAACATTTAGATAGATTGGTTCCACACCTATCAAAACATCTAACAGAAAACGGAATAAATCATACATTTTATGTTGGACATCAAGTAGATGATGTTTTGTTTAATCGGGGTGCAATGAAAAACATTGCGGCTCAAATAGCATTCCAAGATGGTTGTGATTATATTGCATGGCACGATGTGGATATGTTACCTCATGAAGAGGCTGACTATTCTTATCCGGAAGAAACACCTATTCATATTGCTACAAAATTATCTAAGTATTCATACGGATTAGGATATGATCAATACTTTGGTGGTGTTGTTCTGTTTACAAAAGAACAGGTTGAAAAAACTAACGGATATTCAAACGAATATTGGGATTGGGGACAAGAAGATGATGATTTGTTTTGGAGATGTTATTTTGAAGGATTAACGACAGGTAGAATAATTAAAACCGAAAAGGATAGATTGGTTGCTAATTTCAATGGAGACAATTCCTCAATAGAAATCCCAACAAACAGAGAAATCAGTTCTTGTTTACATAGTGACCACACAATTACATTAACATTCAATGCTGAGCAACAAGATACAAAAGTTCCAATTTGGTTGGTCGGTGATGAACAAAAACGATTTGTTGAATATCCATTATTGAGAAAGGGTGGTAGTTGGACTTGGGGGTTATCATTTAATAATTCGAGAGCAATCACGATGCAATTATTTGATAGAAATAATATGCATCACTATAATTGGGCAAAACGATTTGAGGGAATGTGGACACAAGTCACATTATCATACAATAGTGAAGAAAAAAATGCCTATTTTTACATAAATGATGAACTCATTTCTCAAATGAATGGGGTTAAGCAAAATATTCCCTTTCCGGTTAGAAATGAGTTAAGGTCACATGATTCAATTAGACCCTTTATTTTAGGATTTTGTCCCCAATTAAACACATATTACAAAGGAAAAATCACTGATGTAAAAATTTACAACAAATTCTTTGATACTATTGGGGATATTGAACACAATAAAGAAAATTTAATTTTGGACGTGGATTTCAATGACGATAGTATTGTTAGTCAAAACATTGAATTGAGTAAAGAAGATATTGAAATTGTTGAGAATATAGTACCATTCAGAAGAGAAGGTAGATTTTATTGTTTACCACATATTGATGAAGGGTTTGTTAATGGTAAGTGGGCTAAGGGTGAAACCACTGCTAGAAATGAAAAGAGATTTGTTACTGAAATGCAACAAAATAAAATTAATTATAAGGAAGAAGGTTTTAGTGAGATTTTAAATGTTACCACAATAGAAAGTATAGATGACGAGTTATACCCCAATACTAAAATTATAAATGTAAAAATGAAATCAAATGTCTGATAGCAATATTTTTGTAGAAACAAAAGAAAAATTAAATAAGGTTGGTTGTGGGTTTTGTTTAGCCAAGTGGACACAAGTAACGATGCACTTGCATAATGGTATGACACACTCATGTCACCACCCTTCACCACATAAAATCCCAATGATTGAGTTGGAAACTAATCCAACCGCATTACACAACACAAATTATAAGAAAAATGTGAGGAGGGAGATGTTAACCAATAAGAAACCGCAAGAATGTGGGTATTGTTGGAACATCGAGAATAATTCCAAATCATATTCAGACAGAGTTTTTAAAAGTGCTGAAGAATGGTCATCAAAAAACTTTGATGAAATCAAATCATTAAAATGGGATGAGAATTATAATCCAAAATATGTTGAAGTCTCATTTTCCAATACCTGTAATTTCAAGTGTTCTTATTGTGGTCCCACGTTTTCATCTAAATGGGTGGAAGAAATTGAAAAACATGGAGGATATCCAACAACCAACAATTTTAATAATCTAGATTGGTTAAAAAACACCGACCAAGTACCATATAAACATTCAGAACACAATCCATATGTTGAGGCGTTTTGGAAGTGGTGGCCGGAATTATATAATGACTTAGATACATTCAGAATAACAGGTGGAGAACCATTGTTAACTAAAGATACTTGGGCGGTTCTTGAACATATTGCAACAACAGATAATCCAAACAGAAATTTAAATCTTTCAATTAACAGTAACTTAGGTGTACCAAAAAACTTAATTGAAAGGTTTATCAGTCTTTCAGAAAAGATTATCAATGAAGGTAGGGTGAAAACTTTAATCGTGTTTACTTCATGTGATACTTACGGTGAACAAGCGGAATATGCGAGACATGGTATGAATTTTGGGGACTTTATTGAAAATATCGAACTGATTTTGAGTAGATTGCCAAAAGTCACAGTCAATATTATGTGTGCGTTTAATGTCTTTTCACCATTTAGTTATGAAAAATTAATTGATAAAGTTTTTGAACTTAAAAAGAAGTACCACAACAAAGAAAGATACTGGATATCTGCGGTGCAATTGGACACATCATATATAAGACACCCACAACACCTTGCTGTTAAAGTTTTAGAAAAAGAACATAAGGAGTTGATACTAAAAGCGGCAAAAAAATCGTATTATTATGCTATGAGGGAATTCACACATGAACATTATGGATTCTCTGATACTGAGGTACAAAAAATAAAAAGGTTATATGATTACTCCGTTGGTTTTGATTATTCTGTAGATGAACAACAAAATAAAATTGATTTTGTCAAATTTGTTGATGAACACGATAAGAGAAGAGGTACCAACTTCATTGAAACTTTTCCTGAATTAGAAAAAATGTATAATAATGTTAAAAATAGATAAAGGTCATCCGTGGACCATGTGGCCCGATAATATTGTAAGTAAGTTCATTGACAAACCAGCAAATCGAATCTTTGAACACGAAGGAAATTTTATTTTTCATATGAAATTCGAACTTCTCGAACCCATAAACGAAAAATGTAGTTTGTTTTCAAAACTACCAAACTATTTTGGTATTGATATGATATCAAATGGGTGTGTTCTAATATATTCATACAAAGACAACATCGAAACTTATTATGAATTTAAGGAATGTACATGGGAGGAAAACAAAATTTATGACCTGTACATTGAAAAGAAAAGAAATAACCTTAAAGTTATACTTAATGGTGAGTTTTATTTTGAGGTAGATTTAACTACATCAATTGCCGGTAGTGATAACTCACACATTGTTTTTGGTGCGGGAAATTTCCCTAAAAATGGTTATAATTTGAATTATGTGACCTATGACTTACATTATCTATCAATAACAAGAGATGGTGTTATGGTTTCAGAACACAAATTTGAAAAGTTCATTCACGGTAAGAGTTATGACCTAACAGATAATTGTAATTTTATATTTGAAATTTAAGATATGGGTATTTTTAGTAAACAAGAAGGAGAAGGTTACGGGGAATATAGAGACAGAGTAGTCAATAAAATTTCACCTTCGTTTTGTGGTGCAAAATGGTACAATGCCACAATATGGTTAGGAAACGGTACAACCGCAAGTTGTCACCACCCACCAGCACACAAAATTCCACTTGAGGAGGTGGCACAAAGTTATAAGGCTATTCATAATACTCAATACAAAAAGTTAATTAGAAAACAAATGCTTGAGGGAGAAAGACCCAAAGAGTGTGAGTATTGTTGGAAAATTGAAGACATGGGTCCGGATAAAATTTCTGACAGGGTTTATAAATCAGTAATCTATACTGACGAAGAACTAAAAGAATGTAAAACCGAATTAGGATGGACGGAAGATGTTAATCTAAAGACATTAGAAATAGCCTTCGATCCGAATTGTAATTTTGCTTGTTCATATTGTAATTCGTCATTCTCAACAACATGGCAAAATGACATTAAGAAAAATGGACCATACCAAAACTTAGTTTCCGATGGTGCAGCCGCGTTTCAACACGATGGTAGTCACGCAATGCCGTATGGAAAGAAAAATGAGGGTAATCCATATGTTAATGCCTTTTGGAAATGGTGGGAAGGTGAATTACAATACAGTTTAAGGGAACTTAGAGTAACTGGTGGAGAACCAACTATGTCCCAAGATTTTTGGAAGTTAATGAAATGGTGGGAAAAGAATCCTGAATGTGACGTGGAATTCGCGGTAAACTCCAACTTGGGTCAAAAACAAGAATTGGTTGATGAACTAATAAAAAGTACACATAATTTTAAAACTTTCCATCTCTACACTAGTAATGAATCGGTTGGTGCACATGCCGAATACATAAGAGATGGATTGAAATGGGAAAAGTGGTTGGGTAATGTTGAAAAAATGTTATCCGAAGGTAAAATTCAAACATTAAATTGTATGATGACAATAAATGCGTTGTGTTTATTCTCAATTACTGAATTCATGGATGAAATGTTGAGAATTAAAAGAAAATATAAAACTAACTCACCCGCTTGTTCATTTAACATTTTAAGATTCCCAAGTTTCCAATCAATTGTTACTTTACCAAAAGAAATAAGAATGGAACGAGCAGACCATATTGAGAATTGGATTAATAACAATTATACAGATGGTTCTGATGGGTTCTTAGATTGGGAAAGAGATGCGATGATAAGAATGGTAGCATACATTAGACAAGTTGAAACAGGTCACGCGTTTACATCATCTATTGAATCAAGAGAGAGAGATTTTAAATCCTTTTATCAACAATATGACAAAAGAAGAGGCAAAAATTTTGTAGAAACATTTCCGATGTTAAAGGAATGGTGGGATAGTATCCCTGAAACAAAACTAAAACCATTGAAAGGTTTTGTTGATGGTGATGATGCGAAATCTAACAAATATGTTGATGACGTATTGGAAACTGCAAAAAAAGAAGGTTGGATTTTGAAACCACAATGGGAAAATCCTGGTGCACAAAATTATGTTGAACCTGATGAACAAAACGAAATATTAGAATATATAAAGACAAACAAAAATGAGTAAGGTTGAATCATTAGATATGTTTCCAATAAAGACAAATACTTCATGTCAATTTAAATGGACATGGAGTACTTTATTTTTATCAGTGGGGACCTCATCAAGTTGTCATAGATGTAAAGGGTGGGATGTGTCACAACACATGCAAGATTTTCATAATCATCCGGGTAAGATTGGTGATAGGGAGAAAATGTTAAATGGTGAATGGCCAGGAAATGGTTGTGAATATTGTAAAAAAATAGAAGACGCAGGTGGAGTTAGTGAAAGAACCGGTTACATCAATGATTTATTGTTATCACCAAAAGAACTATCCCTTAATCCAACGGCAACTAGTGTGACCCCAAGAATATTGGAAGTTTATTTTACTAATGTATGTAATCAAAAATGTGTTTATTGTTCACCATTTTTTAGTTCACTTATTCAAAACGAAATTGATAAACACGGACCTTTAGAAACTGAATATGATTTAGATGGTTTTCATGGTAGAGATGACTATGAGAAATTGAAATCTGACTTTTGGGTTTGGATGGAAAAGAATTCCACGGAGTTATACCAATTCCAAATTTTGGGTGGTGAACCCCTGTATCAACCTGAATTTACTGAGTGTTTAAATTATTTGGAGTCGAAAGAACACCCAAAGATGAATTGGAAGATTTTTAGTAATCTTAAACATGAACCGAAGAAATTTAAGGAAAAAATTGAGAGGATTAATGAGTTGATAAAGAACAAAAAATTAAAATCCTTTGAAATAGTATGTAGTCAAGATTGTTGGGGACCACAAGCTGAATTTAGTAGATATGGGATGGATTTAGAAGAGTGGGAAATAAACTTTAACACTCTATTAAATTCACCTTTTGTTTCAGTGTCAATCCATTCAACCATCACACCGGTAACATTACCAACTATGGCTGAATTTTACGAAAAGATAATGAAGTGGAATGAAATTAAACCTATTGGTTTTGGTTGGAATACTGTTGCAAATCCCACGTTTATGAATCCGGAAATATTAGGTCATTATGCTGGGTCTTTTTTTGATGAACTATTATCTACAATTCCTAATGATGAACATAGAAAACGTTATTTGGAAGGATTTAAAACACAAGTTACCACTCATCCGGTCGACCCGACTAGATTAAAAAGATTGTATAATTATTTAAATAAAATTGACGAGAGAAGAGGGACAGATTGGAAATCACTTTATCCATGGTTGGTTGAAATTTGTGAAAAAGAAACAGTAAAAAACATATAATTAGATGAAAATAAAACCATCCGAAGGTAATAAAACATTTTGTATGGCACCATGGTCACATACATATCTTTCACCACAAAGTGAAAGAAGACTGTGTTGTGCATCAAGAGAAAAGGCCGAATGGGCGACACAATATTTGGACTCAGAAGGGGCTAACGAAAATTCAAAATATAATCCAGGTACTTTAGAGAATCATTGGAACTCTGACTATATGAAGGGTATCCGTAAAGATTTGATGGAGGGTAAAGAAATACCACAATGTGATGTTTGTAATCAGAAACTCCTAAATGTTTCCATTTATAGAGATTATTTTAATAAGACACTATTCCCCAATAAAATTGACGAAGCATTTGAAAAAACTGAAGATGATGGGTACACACATATGAAACCCATTTCTTTTGATTATCGAGTTAAAAACCTTTGTAATTTTAAGTGTAGAATGTGTGGTGACCAACTGTCATCATCTTGGGAGGCGGAAAGAAGATCTATGGGTCATTATGATGGTGATGGAAACACAGATTTTTGGGCACATAAGGAAAATAAATCCACAATCGAAAAGTTCCAAACTGAGGTTGCAGAAAAGGAACTTTGGGACGCAGTTAAGAACGGAACAATAGAGGAAATCTATTGGGTTGGTGGAGAACCATTGATGTGGGATATCCATTGGGAAATAATGGAATATCTTGTTCAAAATGATTTGGCGAAGAATGTTTGGGTAAGATACAATACGAACTTTTCAAGAACCACCTACAAACATTATGATTTGAAAAACTATCTACCACATTTTAAACAAGTACAGATATGTGCTTCAATAGATGGTACTGGAGACATTGTGGAGTACGTTAGACACGGTATAAAGTGGAATGAGTGGATTAGCAACTTTAAAGATTACATGTTCTTAAACGAGAGATATGGACCTTATGGGATTGCATTTGATTTAACAATAACGACACCCGGTTTATTCTCACTCAAAGAATTATTTGACTTGTCATTAGAGTTGAATGTAAATACACTAATTAAGACCACCTTCGCATTTGATAGTACAATTATCATGTGTCCACAAGTACTACCGAGAGAACTTTATAATGAAGTAATTGATGATGTAATTGATTACATAAAACCTAAAATAGTTCAAAGACCACAGTACTCGTATTGGTTAACCTGTTTGGAGGATTTAAAAAATAGAGAAACATTCCAAGAAAAATATAGTGATTGGGAAACCGGTTTAAAACATGGTAAGGAAAGATTGTTAAATGTCGATAAGTGGAGAAATAACATTGGTAAACTTGAGGAAATATTTAGTAAGAATCCAAAAGTTTTAGAATGGTGGAAAAATACTAAGATTATATAATGAAAGAAAATAAAGCCTTTTGTGTTTTGCCTTGGATACATTTAGCAACACATCCAATTGGAACAGTAACCCCTTGTTGTATAACCGACATGACCAATGCAGTATCAACCGCAGCTAAGGAACATGATGATGCACAACATTATTTTTTGGGTAGAGATACATTAGAGGAGATTGCGAATTCAAAAAGATTTAAACAAGTTCGTAAAGAAATGATGAACGGGGAATTCCCGAGTGTTTGTCAAAAGTGTTATAAGTACGACCAAGGAAATGTAAAATCAAAAAGAATTGAATCGAATGATAAATTTAAAGAGTTCATTGACCAATGTCTTCCAAATACAAATCCTGATGGTTCATTAAAAACTCTTAATTACAAATATATTGAGTTGAGACTTGGTACAGTTTGTAATCTTAAGTGTGTGACATGTAATCCATTTTCTTCTAATAGATGGAATCAAGATTTACCTGCATTTAAAAATACGGAGTTTGAAAATGATTATTTTAATGTTGACATAAAAACTGAGTGGTATAGGGATCATAATTTTTATGATGAATTATATAGTAAAAGTAACGGGTTAAAAGAGATATGGATTAATGGAGGTGAACCAACATTAATCAGAGAACACGGATATTTTCTTGAGAAGTTTATTGAAGATGGGACAAGTAAAAATATTGACCTACATTATAGTCTGAATTGTACTCAGTTTCCGGATAAATTTATTGAGTTATGGAAGAACTTTAATAAGGTAAGAATACAATTGTCTATTGATGATTTAAATGAAAGAAATACATATGTTAGATTCCCATCAGATTGGAACGTAATTTATGATTCTTTCTTAAAAATTATCAAATACAAAGATGTTTTTGAATTAGAGGTTTGTCAGACTGTAAGTGCACTGAATGTGATGAATATAAATAATTTTAAAAAATTCACCTTAGACCATAATATTATAGTTTCACATAATTTTGTTCATTATCCATCACATTTACAAGTCAATCTAATACCAGATGACTATAAAGAAAAGTTGTTATCCGATTTAACATATCTAAGACAAGATGAAATTGAAAGGTTGAGAATTGAACTATTCAAACCAAAGAATGAGGACCATGTTAGGAGATTTTTTAGTTTTATTACTTTGTTAGATAAAAAAAGAAATGTTGAAATTGGTAATTATTTAGAGGAATGGAAAGAACCTTTTAATAACTATAATAATAAATAATGGATGAAAAAATGTTTGTGGATATTTGGTGATTCATTTAGTGATGAATTTACACCACCAGATTATTATAATGTATCCGACTTTAGAACTTTATATACTAACTATAAGGGTTACGTACCTAAAGTCTTTAGCCAATTAATTAGTGAAGAATTAAATTTAGAATATAAAAATCTTGCAGAACAGGGTGAATGTAATGATGGTATATTCCAAAATATTTGTGATGTTTCGGATAAAATAAAAGATGGGGATATATTAATCATCAATTGGTCTTATCCAAACAGATTTAGAATTGCATCGAAAAATGGATATTGGTTACGAATTGTACCAAACTATGAACCCGATTCTAAATTACTTGGTGATGTAAGTTTGAATACAATTTATGAAATTTTGATTAATAGAGATAGTAATTTATTTGTAAATGAAGTAGACTCCAAAATTAAATTTATCAATAATGCCTTCAAAAACAATTTAATTATAAATTGGTCACCTTGGGATAATGGATATAAATCGGTATTAATTTTAAATCATTATGATTCGATTAGT
>Ga0181343_1000753_pt1 | contig 13573 bp, 6 predicted proteins | sample Su13VDMLBSD_FD_130110 | JGI IMG/M metagenome (GOLD analysis project Ga0181343, IMG submission 130110) | Freshwater viral communities from Lake Michigan, USA - Su13.VD.MLB.S.D | ecosystem: Environmental > Aquatic > Freshwater > Lake | place: USA: Michigan | collected 2013-07-15 | reverse complement strand
GACCCTGATGCGGCTCAGGAAGAGGTTCAGGAGGAGGCTCCGGCGGAGGAAACACCGAAAGATGCAGGTTAATGGGGTTAACTACGAGGTCGATTGGACTAAGTTTAGGGTAGGCAGATCCTTCTTTGTGCCCTGCCTAGATGTAGAGGAAGCCCGAGCCGTTGTAAAAAACACTATGGACAGACTGGGATTTGAGGTCAAAGTAAAGTTAGTAGTGGAGGACGGGTTCCGTGGCTTGCGTATTTGGAGAATTGGGTAGTACACTTCGACCTGACAGTGCCTCCTCGCTGTCGGTGCCTATGGCACTCCTCTTGGTGGTTGAACTCCTTCAACCTTGCACCCCCGCCCAGCGCGGGGGTCTTTTTTACTCTCTGCCGTATTCCAACATTGGGGAAACCCGTGGGCGTAGTTTCTTCTGAATCTGCGCACCGAATACTTCGGCTTCCATTTGATTCTGTCCCCGACGCTTGAAAGAGTCGATTACATCTTTTGGTTCAACTGCGTACTCTGGGTACTTTTGATTAAACTTTTGGATGTTTTCAATGGTGTCTGCATAAGCATCGGTATTGCCGCGCTCCATCCATAGTCTATTCATTAGGGTATTACGCTTGTCAATTACCTTTTGCTCGTAGGTCTTAGCCTCAATGGCTGCTTTCTGTTTTTGGGCAAGGCGTTCAGGCTGCAGTCCAACTGCTTGTATTGCAAGTTCCCAAGCCGAGAAATTATCTACTAGCGTAATTCCAGATCTAGTTTTAGCCCCCTCATCAGCCATGCGATAGGCAGCAGCAGGTTTAGACACAATTGCCGGAGCGGCTTTCTCAAAGGCACGTTGGTACTGTCCTTGCTCCATTAATTCGATAGCCTCGGCCCAATTTACCCCTAACCCAACTACAGGGCCAGCATTGGCAATTACACTCTCCACCACATTCTCTCGGGTATCGGTAGAGAACCGAGGATCACGCAACCATAAATTTACGGGGTCAAGGCTGACACGCTCACTCAGTGAGCCACCAGTTGCAACTGAAGCCGGGCCACGGACAACTGCCTCCATAGTTCCACGGCCAGCCTTACGGGCAGTATCTTCACCCATGCCCATCTTCTTGTATATGTCGGCTACATAACCACCAAGTTCGACTTCCATGTAGTTCTTAAACCAGTTATCCCAGTCAAAGAACTCATCGTCGTCATCATTTGCCGCTAATTTAACTATGTTACCAATTAACAAAGTAAAAAACGGTAAAGCCTCTGCACCGCCAAGCAAGAATGTCACACCTAAAATACCAGCCAACCGACGACGCCCTTCTTTGTAAGTCTCTCGGCGCTGAGCATCGGCTTCGGCAATCCGCTGGTCTATGATGTTCTGCGGAATCTTGTCTTCGATCATCTGCCGCCGAAACTCTTTTATCTCAGCTTTACGGAATGGGGCGGCAAGAGTAAAGTAAAAGTTACGGGCTACGACGTAAGTAGCTAACACAGAGTATTGTTTAAATTTAGTCAACACCGAAAGCAGCGGAGGCGTAAAGTACCGTGGCTTCATCTGACGAGTAAAGTCACCCAAAGACAGGCCAGCAATATCTTTAGCTTCCGTAATTGCTAACTCAAAGGCTTCGTCTGGTGTATTTGGTATTGGGTTACCTGCATTATCACGCTGGATAACGCCACGTAAATTTTTCTTAGGTTCATTTAAGAACTTGTCGTAGGCTAACTCAAACACAGACAGTAGCGTTACTTCGCGGTTTAGCCTTTCAGACTGATGAAACAATGCAGCAATAGTCCGTTTTACTGTGTTGTACCGCCCTGTATAAAGCTCTGATGGTCGACCACCAATGTCCATAATGTCATTGGTCTGCGAGATATTGATATCGTTATCTTCAATAAATCGGTCTGCCGCTCGTTGCATCAATGGGTCTAAGTTGCCGCCTTCTACAATCGACGGGAACTCCATCTGCATAATTTGTCCTTTAAACGCCGGACTAATTGTACGTTTCGGCATTGTGGCTGTGTACCGACCAAGATTTTTAAGCATTACAGCATTTGCTTTAGCATATCCATATCGGCCACCAATATAAGGCATTGTGATCGCAGCCATACCTAAAAGGTTTAGCATAGCCGAGAACGGCGCAGACAGCATAAAATAAAACGTAGCATCTGATAGTTTGCCTGCTACTACCGCAGACATGCTGGTATCTTCGTTGCTTAGAATTGTCGGCGTGCGCTTCTCTACTTCCTTGATGTAATCGTCGTAGACATCCGAGTTAGGTAAATTTTTGACGTATTCCTTGGCATTAATTAAGTTATTAATAAATCTTTCTGAATATTTAAACCGCGACTGTTGATAAGCAGTATGTACAGCCGTAGTAGCAAAAACACGGATCATATCTTCACTAGCACCTTGAATTGACTGCCGGTTGATAAACATTTTCCGAACACTTTGCTGGGGGAGCAAAATATAAATTAACTGATTAAGACTTTCTTTAAGTTCTTTCTTTGTATTTTCTACAGCAAATACTTTTTCTACTTCTTCTTGGGTTGGGATTTGGCCCATTTGTTTAGTTAGAGCTTTTTCAATTTCTTGATACTCTTTTTGAGTAGGTTTAGTTATGGCGCCTACAGAGTCTATAATATCTTGAACGTCTTTAAGAACTTGAGTCGAACTAGCATTTTGATTGTATAGCTCTGAGATACCGTTACCTTTGCGCATGGTTTCGGCTAAGTTTTGCTGCTGTGCGTTGCCATTTGATAGCTGTCTTTTACGCTTACGAAACGCTAACTCTCTACCCAATACAGTTTCAAACTCATAGAACTCTTTAAAGTTGCCTTTGCCGACTTGGAACCAATAGTTACCAAAACGACGTAGGGGGAAGTAAGGTGCGACTAACTTATCACGACCAAACTTATCATTGATTTCTTTAATAACCTTTTGACGCTCGGCTTTGGGCAACTGCAACGCACGCTTCTTCATCTCCGAAACCATTGTATTAATGGAGTCGGCGTAAAAATCTCTTACACGGCGATAAATAGTTTTAAACTCAGGATTTAGTCCATCCCAAGCTGCTTGCATCGCTGGGTTTAAAGAACCTGCTTGTGCTGTATCTGGATCAATCCCTCGGATAGTAGACTCCAACATAATTCGACCCATGAGCCGAGACTGCTTCGGATAACGTGCTTGCAAGCGAGTCCATTCGGCCAAGATGTCTTTAGCCTTGGTCATTGTGCGGTTCCGATCAGCAATCATCTGCTCAATAATTCGGATAGCACCGCTAATCTGAGGGAATTTAGTTTTAGTTAAGTCATCAATTTGACGTAAGTTAGCAAAGCCGAGAATAGACCGACGGAATATAGTATTGCCTGCATCCCACATTGGCGCAAGAATATCAGAACGTAATTTATCCCACGTTTCGTGCCCTTTAATAGCACTTTCAATTTCACCAACAAGTTTTACTGCGACTTGTTCTGCAGAACGCCATGTTGTTGAAATTGGCCCCTGAATACGTTTACCTTTTGGGGCGAATCGAGCACCTGCCGCTGTAGGGGTACGGGTGCGCACTGCCGAGAACAACTGTGTGGCCGTAGCCATAGCGTTACTAGCGAGGTTATCTATGCCGACCATTTGGTAAATTGCACGGACTAGGCGTGTAAAGAACGGCATCTTAGCCGGTTTGTACATCATCTTTCTAAGTCGGTCTTGGAATGACTTATTAGTAAAGACCTCAGATACAAACTCGTGGATATCAGTTAGGCCATACAAGTCCAGCGGGATATTAGCGACTGCATAGTCATACATCTTTTGAAGTTCTTCACGAGCGGCACGTTGACCCTCCGTAAGCGTGGTGGCGTCGGCGTTAAGGATAGCCTCAGTAGCCGCGTGCAGTACTTCGTGTAAGAAGACGTCGTTTGTAGAGCTATCAAGGTCTATCGTAATAGCATCAAATGCCGGGTAGTAAGCACCGGCAACCTCCAACCCACGAATGTTGTCTTCAAAGGCTTTGTTAACATCGGTAAATTCTGCAATTACCGGCTGCATGTTATAGCGAGGAGAGCGTAGTTCTTTTATACCTCTATAGACTTTTTCAAGGTTTTCATCCCGGTCATAGTTTTCAAAATATTTGTTATACAAATCCGGGTAGGTAAGCTGAACGTAATTAAACATTCGCTTCTGTTGATGATGTGTTTTTAAGTCAATCTGGCGACGGGTTAAGTCTCGAGCGCTGTTGAAGCTAATCGTAGTTGGTAGGTCTAACGCTGCTAGTTTTGCGGCTAGTTCTTTGTATAGCGGATTAGTAAGCCGAGTTGAGAGTACCTCAAGAGCACGCTTTAAATTGCCTTTGGCTATCTCATCGGCAACTGCAGGGGCAATATTTCGGGGCTTAGCAAGTCGATTTATTACTTGGTCTTCGATGCTTCCCGGCGTAGTTTGCCCAGAAAATCTGGCACGCTCGCGCTCTTCTGCAAGGTATTCAGGGCTAAGTTCAACTCCTCCAGATACTCCGGGTTCGCCTGCTGCTGTTCCCCCAAATCTCTCCACGCTGTCAGCACGGCGTTCATTTCTCCTTTGGTAGGAGCCAGAATCTTGGAAGCGTTTTCCACGAGGCTTAGCGTTTGCATCTGTATTTACCTTTCGAATAAATTCAAAAATATTTTTATTATCACGTAAAATTTTAAATACACGACGTTTAATATCACTTATTGTAGTGTCGCCAAATTCAAGTTCTTGACCTTCCATTCTATACGTAATTCGCTGCATCTCAGCAGGGAAATCGGCGTTGTGGCTACGCACTTTATGATGAGCAAGTTCATGGATCATTGTCCCCACTAACCCAGCAGCGGCATCACCCATTTTTTCTGCTTCGGTTACAGCCGGATTTATATACGAACCGTTAAAAGGCAATCGAATGCTTACGCCTCGATACTCTGTGTCAAAACTTATGCCAATAGCCTCGTTGCGAAGGTCATCGTACCCCATAAGGTCGGCAACATAAGATCTAAGTTTTTGGAACTCATCACCGATTTCGTATATGAACTTGTCAAAACGTTGACCAAATTTGTCTCGGGCCATTTCAACTAAAGATGAACCCTTAACATTTGTTATCTTACGTTCAATTTCAACTTTTTTAGATTCCCATTCAGTATCGGTAAGTTTATTGTCATACCAATCAGACCTAGCATCTTCCAGTTCTTTTTTAAGTTTCTTAATTTCTTCTTGATCTGGAAGTTCGACGTTATCGTGCAACATAACACGTTTAGCATCAACGTTGGCTTGATCAATCTTAAACTCATCAAGATTGAGCCGAGAATTATTAAGATCATCCTGAGATAACTCAGGAATAATCCGACCCTTAACAATTAAACGACCTTCTTTAACCTCGATAACATCGCCTTCAGAGATATCAGAAGCAACTTTTACGATACCAGCATCGCCTTTAGGCGCGAGTTCTTCCGGTGCAGTGGCTTTAATAGTTCCTCTGTCGTCATACAGATACTGTATTGACCCAAAATTTTTAGCCTCATTACCTAAATCAACCGCCCCGTAAACTAAGTTTAAGTAACTAGCTAACTGTTCAAATCCTTTTTCCGTAGTGGGGGAAAACCGTTGTCGATTTAAATCAAACGGATAATTAGCATCTTCTGGCTTTACATTCTTGTTAGGCGATACATCAAGATAAAAATTTCTTGGTACTATCTTAGCGTCAAAGCCCGTACCTACTGCAATCTTGCCGTCGAACTGCCATAAGCCATTAGATAATATATGTAAGTTATCGCTGTACATATATCGTTGAGGGTTTTTCTGAACATAAATTCGTGCAGTACCCCAATCAAACTTAACGTCAGCAAATTGAGTGTAGCTGTCATACGGAAATTGATCCCCTATGCGAACAGTATCACCGTTAAAAGAAACAGAAATATCTGCAAATAACGGGCTTTTTTCTAAAACTGCATACCCAAACTGAGTGTCGGGTATTTTAATGGCGACATCTTCTCCAGTAGAGGAGTCTTTGTATGATTCTGGTACAACAACTTCGGCAAGAGTCCCATGCCCATCCGGGAACATTTGAAGATATTGAGAAGGTATCTGATCACCTTTGTACACCCGAACGTCAGGCGCAAGGTTAGGATCATCCATCGCCTCTTCAAGTTCTGACCCCGTACTTTCCAAAACACTTAGCACACCATCACGGTACGTAACTACTTTAATACGCTCGTTATTAAACAAAAACTGCATCTTAGCAATACCTAAACCACCCGAATCTCGAGTACCTTCTTTTTTAGTGCCAGCAATAGTTAAGAATGTAGTTGATAGCGTCTCGGGGGACATACCAGTGCCGTTATCCAGTACAGAAATAATCCGTGAACTTGCGTCAACTTTTATGTCTATAACGCCCTTAACTAATTGCCCTTTTTCTTGCATCGGCTTAATGGCGTCAAACGAGTTCTGCACCATCTCTTTAACCGAAACCTTTGGCATTTCTTTAGGTTCGCCATATAGTTTGGGGCCAAGAAGTTTTGACAAGCGACGTACATTTGCACCCGGCTTTGCCTTAATAGTTTCTCCAGACGGGCGCAGGTCAGCGGGCTTTGAAGTAGCCGCTAGTTCATCAAGTAGGGCTTCGCCTTCAGGTGACAATGAGTTATTTGATAGGGCTAGACCAGAATCCCTAAGTGCTTTTAAGGCTTGAAACTTAACCGCACCGACCTTGCCAGCACGCAGTTTGGTAGCCGCATCTAAAAACTGTGCGTCATTCATTCCTCTTGGCAACGCAGTTGGTGCCGCTTCCGGTATAGCCTTGCCTTTAAGACCAGACCGAATTTCGTCTTCAATCTGCTTAATTTTGTCAGCACGCTGCTTCGTTGGGAGAGCATTGATTTCGGCTTGACGAGCGGCTACGCCTTTGTTTACAACTAACTGCTCATTTAGTTGGTTAACCCGTGCTTGTACGGTGGGGTCTTCAACAGCGGCTAAAGCATCCGCAATAATCTTATCTACCGAGTCGATCTCCCCTTGAACTTGCTTTAGGGCCGAATCTACCTTGGCTTGAGAACCTCGTTTGTTACCCGCAGTTAGGTCTTTGGATGCGTTAACAAGCCGCGCCGCTGAACCAGCAGCAGACGGATAGTTAAGCAAAGCGCCAACCGGTGCAGGTAACCGAACCCCTAACCCCATCATGTCTTCACCAGACGGGATGTTTAGTTGTGCGGCGATGTCGGCGTAGGCATCTTTTGCCTTTTGTATTGCCGCATCAAGAGCGTTTAATGACTGCGTTACCGGATTTGCCGGGTCTGTCATTAAGGCGTTGTAGTGGATGTTTGCCTGTTTTTGTTGCGGGCTTACTGTGTCGCTTGGTTGAAACAGGGTTTCTAATGCACTTGGCTGAGCCGCTGCTCCAACTCCAACCCCACCAGCAGGAACCCCAGAAACTTCCACTCCTCCGGCTCCAGTTTCAGTAGGCTGCTCGGTAATTCCTGCTCCGACACCTGTTTCGTCAGGTACCTGAAGGCTAGGCTCAATTCTTCCGGCGGCATCCGCTGTAGCAACTCCTCCTGCCAGTTCTCGTTCTCCATAAGCCTTCACCAATTGGTCGAGTTCTTCATTAGTGGCATCACGCCCGTACATCTGTTTAAAACCGGTAGCAAATGCTGCTTTGATTTCGGGAGTGACTGCTTCAGGTTCCGCAGATTCTTCAAGCTTTGCGTCTAACCCGGCAATAAGTCGTTCTTCGGGGGTTTGTAGCCCAGCAAATTTTTCCGCACCCTTTTGCATGGCTTTACCAACGATGACATTACCGCCAGTGCCAACAACAGTTGCAATAAAAGTTTGCGCTGCAGCAGAAGGGCGGTCTGCTAAATAACTAGAGAACGGTTTTTCAGGGTTTAATACAGCCCAATCGTTTAAGTCTTGCAGTATGGTTGCAAGTTGCTCTCCGGGTATTTCTTTCTTTAACTGATTAAGCAGCATCCGACCAAAGCCGGTCTTTTGGTTAATGTCGTTAAGCAAACTGCCAAGAGGCATTTTTTCAGTAGCAACCTCAATAACACCTTGAGATACGGCAAAGGGTAATGCTTGCTCAGGTCTTAGACCTTTTTCTCTAGCCTCTTGATATGCTTGACCACCAGTAAGTCCACCAAAAGTACTAAGCACGGCAGCCTGACCGCCCGGGAGCATTGCGGCAGGCAATAAGGCTAGATTTTGCCCAAGACTTTCGAGGCCGGATTCAACACCACTAAGTATTAGTCCTTGGTCGGCAGGAGGTTTTATCTTCCTAGCCTCTGATTCACGAGCCTGCTTTGCCATAAATTCAGCGGTTAGAGCAGCAGGATCTTTTTCTCCAATAGTGCCAGTAAGCGCTTGATATAACCTACCCTGTGGAGTCTTTTGGTATACATCACTTGCTTGTTCAGATAATGCACGGAACGCCCCAGCCGCCCCAATGTTCATGCTTTCAGGGACATTTTTAACCACACGCCCTAAAAAGTCAGTGATCGAGTTTTCTGATGTTGTGGGGGGAGGCGCAACTTCTTCAGGAGTAGCCGGGGCTACTGGTGCTTCTTCTACCTTTGGCGCAGGCGCAGTCGGCGCAGCGGGGGCAACACCCAACCCGATACGACCTGCAAAATCCTCAAACGGTAAATCAGAGTAAAACTTTTTGTGGAATCCAGTTGCTAAGTCTTGGTCTGATAAATCATTGTATTGAGGGTATTGTTTGCGAAGTTCTTGAATATTCATTAACGAATGCCAAGGGGGTCATTAACATTTGGAGCACCCATTCTACCACTGCTAAGATCTACGCCTTGAACTTGATACAGTTTGAATGTTTCTTGCTGTATTTTATCTCTAATTGCCTTGACCCTATCCTGTGCAGCCTTATCTCCAGCCGCAGCCTTCCGCATATCCTCTTGCAATTTGGCATCAAATGAGGCTCGGTTTATAAACTCAGCATTGGCATCTTTTGCCGCCGACGACACCGCAGTTCGAGTAGCGTTGTAAGTATCTTTTGGAGCAAGTGCCTGTGCAGCTTGAGAAACTGAGTCTAAGTACGACAAGCCGGGATTAGCCTTGCGTAATTGTGCTGCTGCTTGAAGGGTTTTATCAGGGATATTAGCAATTGCTAGGCGGTTTTCCCTATCCAAACGAGCAGTCTCTTCACGGGCTTCAAGGTCACGCTCACCTGCATATGTTCTTTCAGCCGACGTAAGAGCATCAAGTTTCTCTTTGCGTGCGGCCTCATCAAGTTGCAGTTTAAGTTGCATATCAGCCAGTGTCTGTTTACGGCGTTCCCTAACATCTTCAGCAAAACCCTTAACTGCGGCTTGAGAGCCTTTGCCAATATTAGTTAGAGCATCAGGAGACTCACCACCAAGAATGCCTAGACCTGCCTCTAGCGCACGAGTCCAAGCATCTGTCCGTACATCGGTAGTTTTACGAGCTTGATCTGCTAGATACTGTTTAATTGCTTCTCGTTCTGGGGACGCTGGTGCTTCTCTTTCCCTAATTGCTCTTGTTTCGGCGTAGATATCTTCAAGCGTTCTTCCTCTACGCGGGGATCTTTGAGTAGACATAGTAGTGCCTAAGCCAAGTCCTGACCCAAATCCCGGTGTCTGAGAGTCTATATCTTGCTGGACTGCATTAGAGAACATAGACGCAAACGAGGGCGCAGATTCAGTGCTATATAAATTTTTGGAACGGTCACGCTCTAAGCTCATTAGAGTATCTACATCATTTAAATCTCCACCTTCTTGAAATGCTACGATGCCACCACCTGCGTACTCGTTGCTGTACATTTCTTCGGGTACAGGTAATGAGGCAACCCCTGCGTCCATAGGCATCTGTTGTTGCGGTGCCATAGCCATCATCTGTGACTGCGCTTGTGGCGCCTCAGCTTGGGCATTAATTGCCATGTTTCTTTCAGTTACCGAGGCTGGCATGGGTTGTTGCATGGCCTGCATATTGGCAGCAGCTTGTGCCATTTCGGCTTTTTCATTCAGGATAATTGGTAGCATGTCAGCCGGTATACGACCTTGCTGTGCCATAGCCATAAGTTGCTGCTGTGGCAACTGTGCTAACGTGTTGATCGGCCCTTCCTGAAGTTTAAGGGCTTGAGTTATTCCCATTGCCATTATGGTCTACCCTATTATTTATTTGCTAAGTTATACAGACTTAAACCGGACAACCCAAGGCCAGCCAACTGACTTGCAAATGAGGGCGGCGGCGTGGTCGTCGTTGTAGTCTGCTCGGTCATTGGAATACCACGGATAAAGCCACTAAGTTTTTCCAGTTGCTGCTCGGGGAACTGAATACCTTTAAGAACATCTTGATACCGTGCATCAATCTGTTGCTGCTCAATGGCACGCTGTAGGTCTCCATATGCGCCAAGAGTTTTAAGTCGATCAATTTCTGCGGCTTGCTGTCCAATACCTAACTGCCCAAACTGTGCGCCTAGTGTACCAAGCGCTTGACCTTGTTGAATACGAGCAGCACGTTCTGTCTCCAAACCTTTTTGTGCAGCTTCATATGCAGACTGTAGACCTCTGGCTTGAATATCACCTAAACCTTGTGCCAGTGCTTTTTCTCTTTCGGTAGTAGCCAATAACTGTCGTGCCCCACCATAAGTTCCTTGACGGGCCGCACCAAGATTTTGAGCCAGTTGGGCTTTTTGAGCATCCTCAATTGCCTTTGTCTTTTGAACGTCAATGACATTCTGAGCATAAGGGGACATGTATTGTTGCATTAGCCCCTGATCTAACAGACTAGGTAAACCACCACCAAGATTTGAATACGCAGAACCTAAAGCCCCCGTGCCCATTTGAAACTGAGAGGGAGTCTGCATCTGCCCAAGTTGCGTACCAATCTGTTGTTGGTATGGAGAAAGTCCAGCAACTCTACCGGCACCGTATACGCCCGCAGCTTGAAGAGGGTCTACGTATTGGGCTTTAAAATCTTGCGGTGTACCTTTGCCGTACAGGTTAAATGCTTGTGGGATTAAACCCTTAGAACCCTCAGCACCTTCTTTATAGTATGTTTCAAAGGCGGCTGGTAGTGACGAGGTTACGACTTGTGATGTAGTTGCCATAATCTATCCTTTAAGCAGGCATCATTCTGCGAGTATTAACTTGAGGAGCCTGACGGGTTTTGCCTGTGCGTGATCTGCGAACCCGATCCATCATTGAATACAATCTTTTAGCCCCGGCGTTAGACGAACCATTACCAAGGTGTGATACCACGTCAGCGGGAATTACGAACTCACCGTCAGCCAAACGGGCTTCTTGTTTGCCCCCAATATTAGCCCTAATAGAGTCGCTCATCCCATCTCCACCACCACGAAGATACCGAGGAGGTAAGCCACCTTTGGCTAGAGCAGCAATACCACCCTGCATCATATTGTCATCACCACCGATTTCGTCGTCGTAAGAGTCGATCCGTCCACCACCAGCCATACCAAACCCAGAGACTTCTTGGCCTGTTATACGACGGTATTGAACTGGATAGTCTGCCAATATTTTACGGGCGTATGCTTTTTCTTCTTCGTTTTTATTATTAACATCTTGCAAAATTTTGTCGGCTTCTGCCTTGGCTTTCTCAAGTTCATCTAGGGTTTTCATGCCTGCTACCCCAGTGAAAGCCGCTCCTGCCGCAGTGCCAACGCCAATTGGCTTATCCGTAAAGGGATTAATAGCCTGTCCAGAAGTAAATGCTGCACGAGCGCCGGGAGCGCCGGTTACTGTGTCATATAGCCCCTTGCCTGCCGTTTGAATATTTTCTCCTGTCTGCTTAATGTAGTCAGTAAAACTAGAGCCTTGAGGCATTTCCGTAAGGAACCTACCCGGCGCTTCCACCGGCGGCAATACATTGCCTGAAATAGGATCCATCATAGTTCCGGGGGTAAAATCAGGCCCAGCAGGCACTGGAGCAGCAACAGCATTTGCAACTTGCGAAGCATCCATACCTTCTAAAACACTTGGATCAACATTAGATACCAATGGCTTAGGCGCATCAACACTACCAGCAGCACCAGCGCCCTGTGCAAGTGATCCAATACCATACGTGGTAAGGCCAGACATTAGACCTCGCTTCAGGTCAAACCCTTTTTTGCCGCTAAGACCACCCACAGCCGTGCTCAATAAAGCCTTGGTAATAAGTGGCGATAGCCCAGCAAGACCGGGGATTGGAATAAAAGGAAGAATTGGAGCAACAAACTTGGCAATCTTTTTAAACATCTTTTTGAGACTGAACGCCTCTGGCATACCTGTATAAGGGTTAACACTTAGTGAAGTGCCATTAGCCATCGCTAGTCGCTGGAGTCCTTGGACTTCTTGAGGCGACATATGCACCATCATAGAATCACCATAGCGACCTTTAGAGGCCATGTTGTTTGCCAAACTAGGCAAACCACCCTGTGCGTAGTTCATAACCCGACCCCCATACCTAAATGCATCGCCAGCGCCGCCAGAGGCACTAGAATCGGCCCCACCAGTAGAACCATCGCCACCACCATCTCCACCAGAGCTACCACCACCATCTCCAACTCCAGCGCCAGAATCTCCACCGGCACCACCTGAACCATCAGTTGCGCTATTAGAACCTACGCCACCCGAATCCGTGCCCATACCCATAGCGTCGGCTATTCCACCAATTCCAGCATCCATAGCACCGGTCTCAGAGGCATTAGCGGCTGCTGCTGCGGCTGCGGAAACGGCTGCATTATTGGCGGCGTCTTCCTGTTCCTGAGCCTGTATAGCGGCTATTTGGGCTTCTATAGATGTCACCGGGGCTATGGGGCTAACTTCCTGTACGGCTGGTGGGGCTACAGGACTTACTTGAGCTTGGTTAGCAATTGCCTGCGAAATCTGGGCTTCCCGAGACTCAACCGGGGCTATTGGACTAACTTGCTGCACCGCAGGAGGGGCTACAGGACTAACCTCTGGTGCCTCTATTTGCTCCGCTTGCTCCTGCATTGCTTTTTGTTGTTGGTAAGCATTAACTACGGTATTTACCAGCCCAAGAATACCCAAAGGTTGAGAAAGTGCTGGAACAGCCAGACCAACCATGTTTGCTATACTTGGCCCAACTCGCCCCAATCCCGGAACATCAACACCAACTACTGGGCTAAAAAGTTGATCCATAACCCCACCACCAGACTGAAAGTGCTTAGTGGGCAGGGAAGCCAAACCACCGCTAGCCATCATTGGCATGGGAGGGCCGTAGGCATATTGGGGGGTAGCGGGGGCTGAGTACATAATTAGATTATCCTAGATTTGTCAAGTGGTGGCTAGTCATCGGCTAACTTCTTCCCAGTCAAAGGAAGCAAGAATGGTTGAACTATTGGTTGAGGCTGCGGCAATCAGGGTTAGTTCGTAGGGGGTACCAGTTAGACCATTTCTTTCTAATTGATTGGCGAACAACGCCTCTTTTAAGATGTCTATAGTGGCGGAGCCTTGGTTAGAGCCTTGGGTATACCCCGAAGCCAATACCCGACCACCGGCAAAAGAAGTTCCGGTAATGTTGTATTCAACCCCAGAATCTGTTCCAGCGCTAACCCACGTACCACCTGTCGTTGTTCCAGAGGCCACTACACGCCATGCG
>Ga0181343_1000751_pt1 | contig 13585 bp, 9 predicted proteins | sample Su13VDMLBSD_FD_130110 | JGI IMG/M metagenome (GOLD analysis project Ga0181343, IMG submission 130110) | Freshwater viral communities from Lake Michigan, USA - Su13.VD.MLB.S.D | ecosystem: Environmental > Aquatic > Freshwater > Lake | place: USA: Michigan | collected 2013-07-15 | reverse complement strand
TGCACCTTCGGGTGCTCAGCAGGTCATGGAATGGATCCGCACACACCAGGAGATGGTGAGCGGACGTGCCGGCTACGCTGACTTCTACAAGCGTGACTGCCAGCTCAAGATGCTCGATCCTGTCGGTACCGTCGTCGAGCTCTGGGACATCAAGGGCGCATTTATCAAGTCAGCAACATATAACGGTGTTGACTACGGATCAGATGAAGTCATGAAGATCGCCCTAACTCTGAAGTTTGATAACTGTGTGTTACAATTTTGACATAATTATTCGATAAATCAGTTTGTCGAATTGACAAGTCATCGGATCCATGGTATATTTACTACCATGGATCCGATTTCTTTTAAATGTCCTTCCTGCGACAATTACATAGCTAATAATCTCAACTCTCTGAGAATTCATTGCCAGAAACAGCATAGATTAACAACGCGCAGCCTCTATGCAAGCTTATTTCTCTCTGACGGGAGAGAACCCAATTGCGCATGCGGTTGTGGAGACACAACGAAGTTCATCTCACTCCAGAAGGGTTTTACCAAGTACATCCTTGGGCACGCCTCACGTGTTAAGAACAACTGGGGTAATAATAAGCAGGCACTCGAGAAGAGCATCGAAACACGTCGTAGAGAAGAGCGGTGGTCACGCGATCCGTGGAACCGTGGAAAGACGAAAGAGAATGATCATGAGTTCTCGAAAATTTGTGAAAGAGCCTATCAAACTGTCTCGTTTAAAGAAATAAGATCTCGGCAGATGACAAAACAATGGAAAAATGGTAACATAGTTCCTTTAACGGGTTCTTCACATCCGCAATGGAAGGGCGGTACATCTAGCATCGGCGCTCTCTGTAATAGCAGCACACGTCTCTATAAACTCTGGAAATTTCCAGCTTTACAACGTGCAGAATTTAAATGCGAACGATGCGAATCATCAGATAATCTTCATGTCCACCATAACAAGATACGGATGGCTGAGATTATACATTCATGCGCTCCAACGGCGTCCGATCTCAGCTGGGAAGAGCAGACAGCGTGGGTTGAGAGGGTAATTAATTGGCACGTTGAGAAATCTCCAGCTGCTGAGGTTCTCTGCCAGCGATGCCACGCTAATGAGCACCCGTCACTTAATTTTACTATTTCAAAACTTGATCATGATTAACATCTAAACTAGTAAATACTATTCTACAAGATGATGCAGTATCTGCACATTTTTCATGTATACGATACTTGTAGTTACTCAACATCGCGTTTTACATTATGATATTTGATCTATACTTTTAGTTGGGAGCTTTTATTTTGGCACGCAAGAACGATATTTTTACAGCAAGTCAGGCGACACAGAAGACAACTTCTCCTGTTGAAGGTGTCATGCGTCAAGATCCAATGAAGGAATTTGGCTGGGAAGTTCCCTATGAGATTGCGCCACTTCCTTCACGTGGCCTTGTCTACGACAAGAATAGCCCATTGCACAACAAAGAAAGCATCAGCATCAAGGCAATGACTGCCAAGGAAGAAGACATTCTTCTTTCTCGTGCCTTCTCTAAGGCGGGAACAACAGTATCAGAATTGCTTCGCTCATGTATTTCTGAGCAAGGGGTCGATGCATCTCATCTCCTGTCAGGAGATCGGCAGTCGATCCTCGTTGCCATACGAATTACTGGGTACGGATCGAGCTATGATGCCGAGGTCATCTGCCCAGCTTGCGTCAGTCGAGTGAAAAATCAGTTTGATCTGTCAGCTTTGACGCTTCATCCACTTGAGATCGAGCCCAAGATGCCAGGCATCAATGAGTTTGAGTTTGTCTTACCTGTGACAAAGAAGCGTGTCATCTTCAAGTTCTTGACTGGGCGTGATGAGGAAGAGCTTAGCATTCTAACAGAGCGCCGCCGCAAGCTCCTCGGCGACGCTGCAGAAAATCCTGTCACAACAAAGCTTTCCCACCAGATCATCTCAATCGAAGGCATCACAGACAAGAATAAGATTAGCACATTCGTCACGAACATGCCTGCAGCTGACAGCCGTGCACTCAGGAACTACATCGAGAAGAATGAGCCTGGCATCGACATGAATGTGCAGATGACATGCCCAAGCTGCAGTGCAGAGAGTGAGGTGGGCCTACCGATTGGCCCATCCTTTTTTTGGCCTAAATCCTGAGCACCGTGAAGTGATGCTCGAGGAAGCTTTCATCCTCGGGATGCACATGCACATGTCGTACGACACTGTCTATCACCTACCAGTTCGGTATCGACGCTGGTTCATTGAGCGCCTAATCAAGTACAACACACCCAAGCGTGCGTCTGCCATGGAAGATGTCGATACACCTCTCGTGAAAGCGACGTAGTCGAATACATAAACATAAGAGTGTGAGTTATGGCAACTGACCCCGCAGTTGAAAGTGCACAAAAACGTCTTGAGATCGAGGAAGCGATCGCTCGCGTCATGGCCAAAGAAGGCGAGATCATGGTGCAGAATGAGAAGCTTAGAGCTGCTCAGGCTGCGGGCAATGCTAGTGATATGCAAGCGGCTAGAAGTGAAATAGGAAAACTTCAGGGGCAGATTGAAGGACTTAGGAAGTCGACGGGTGTAGCAACCTCACGCACGTCTGATTTTAGTAGAGCGATCAACGATGTTGGCACCTCATCAGCTTCCACAAGAAGTTCTATCGGGGGTGTGTCTGACGCGACAGGGATGTTTGGTGCAGCCACAGGGGCTGCGATAGATCAACTGGTACAATTTAGAGAACAACTACAAGGTATCTCTCAAGACCGATACGACTTCGTGACTTCAATCGCCGAAGCGATCGGTGGCTCGTCGCGCTTTTACGCTTTGAATGCCGATCAGGTCCAGTCATTCGATGACGAGATGTCGACCTATCAACGTAATAACCTTGATCGCATGCAGGTGTACTACAAGAACATGGGCAGCTTGGCTCAAATAAATGGAAAAGATCTATCAGCTGCTCAGATGGAAGTCATCGGATCTGTCGGCGCGGGTGCTGATGCGTTCCAGAAGGGTGAGTTTGCAGCTAGGAAGTTCTTTGGGCTCGCATCTGGTTTTAAAAATATAGATGGCAAAATACTGCCCGATGGCTTCTTTCGTATCCAGGGCATTCCTCTCGAGGACGTCTTCGGTAGTGCTGCCGCTGCAATGCAACCTCTCACAGACATCTTATCTGACGAGACACTGACGACAGCATTCTCGAAGCGCATCCACGATGAGGAGAGCGCAGAGGCAGTCATCAACGATACAGTGCGCATGAGCACGGCTATCAAGGCGTTCGGCATCTCATCAGCACAGGTAACTGAGCTCGTTCGTTTGAACTACATCAACACAGGTGAAGCGAGCACAGATTACTTCAACACAGTCGTCAAAGCAGCTACATTTGGTGAGAAAGCATTCGGCTATAGTAGCCAGCTTATCATCAGCGACGTCATCAAGATGTCCAATAACTTCGACACGTTCGGTTTTAGGACAGCAGAGGATTTTGCAAAGATCTCAGCAGCTGCACACGATGTGCATCTAACCATCAACGACCTACAAAGTGTGATGGGTAAGTTCAACACGTTCGAGTCGGCAGCGGGTGCAGTTGGACAGCTAAATGCAGCGCTGGGAACGAACTTTGATGCACTTGAGCTGATGACACTCAAGTTTGAGGATCCTGCGCAGTTTATCCAGCGCTTGCGTGACGGCTTCGTGTCAGCAGGCAAGACGTTTGAGGATCTTCCGCAGACATACCGATCGATGATCACCCAGCAGCTGGGCATCACGATGGAAGGATTGCGTGGTATCATGGACGGGTCGGCACGCAACCTTGACGACCTCACACAGCAGCAGGAAGATGCAACTGCTCTTTACGATAAAGCGGGTCAAACAGAAGCAGAGAAGCAAGCAGCACTTGACGAGATCGTCAAAGGACGCGTCAAGATCACGGGCGACATGATCGAGTCAGCAGGAAACATGGCTGAACAAGCCATGCGTGCAGCGAACCGGTACGAGAACACAACCAATCTATACATACAACGAACTGCCGAAGTGGCTGATGCCATTAATGGCACAGCAGCGGAGATTGCAACAGAAACAATACCAATGCTTAGAAAGCAGATTGAAAGTCAAGTTGCAGCAATGTCAGGTGTTCTCAAGGGTGTTCTTGATAACTCAAAGTTGACAAAAGATGCAATTGCAGAGGTTACAGCAGCAGCACGTGCTGCATATGCAGCATCAGGTCAATTAGCTGCAGACTTTGAAAAGAACTTCCCGGGCTTTATAGATGCCGCGAAGGGCGGGGGCGCACCCATCCCACTGCGTGTGCCGGCCACGCCTACGACCACAGTCACTCCCGGAGACGCGGAAGACGTTGTCATGAGAGGAACACTTGATCCTGGTGAACGTATGGTTTTGTATAACTACGGTACACTGGCAGCAAAGAAGCTCGACGACCGCGACACATTAACAGCAGCACCGCCTGCTACAGAGGAACCCGCTGCTGCTCCGAAGTCAACTGCATCGAGACCTGCTATTCCTGCGCTCTCCGACGTTGTTCGTGCGTCCTTACAGGGGGTCGGCACCTCACTTCGCATCGAGCTCGACGTGGGCCAGCTGACTGACCTCGTCCTCCGCGATATCATGTTGAACAAGCCTAACGTCTTCGGTGGGATAGGCTGATGCGGGTCAAAGATTTTCTTGATCTGTCAGTCGAAGAACAAGCTGCACTTCAGCAATTTGAGAAGGAACTTGACCGCCTCTCAGCTGCTACACCGCCCGTGATCTCAGAGACAGAGATAAGTAAGATTGAGACATCATTAACCAGCATCATCGAGGAGATCGTCGACCGTGGCAGAAAGCAGGCAAACAAGAGCAACGCTTAGAGATTTTCTCGCCGCCCGTGGGTCGAGTGCATCAACTATCACACTGTCACCCGACCCTGCAAGCTCTGCTCCTGGTAGCGCTGTCAATGAGGGCGACGACCTCGGCGTTGATCCGAACACTGCAGAGCCGCTGCTCGGGCTCGACGGCTTGGCGGCGGCATATGTCGCCTTCCTAACACAGCAGAGTGGTAACCTCTACGAGATCACACCGCAAGGTGAGGAAGCACCCTCATCTAACCGAGGTGATCAGCTCCAAGATCCTAGTCAGCAAGGTGCTGCTCGCGTCTTTGTCAGGCCAGGTACGACGCTGGGTCAGGCGATGCAGCTATCCAACAGCGGCATACAAGATGCCACTGACTATCCTATCGCATCTTACCTCGACAAGACGGGTGGCAATCCTGATCTAAGCGGCGACGGATTACTTGCGTCAGTTGCAGGTCGCCGCCTGGATTTGACAGGTAATCCAGAGATTGACACGCCAGTCAACACAGCCACGCAGAGTGGAAAGATGCAGACAGGTGTCCTGCAGACGCTTGACAACAATAACAGAGCTGCACCTCCGATTGAGCCCGGCTCACTGTCGACAGTCGCGATCCCAAATCGCATAACGATCAACGAGATCGACCAACAACCTCTGCAATCGGCACAGCGAGCTTTTGGTGACTACGTCAAGGATGACGGTGCCACATCCCAAGCTTACACATACGACAGGTTGAGGAATGTAGGTGCTTGGTTGATCGCGTCTGCAGCGGGTTACAACATGGCTGCAGGTGAGAATGAGCCCCAAGATATCGAGCAGTTCTTCACACAGGGCATCAATCCCGACGCTCGCATCAGCACCGTTGCCAATCAGCTTGCCACCAAACGAGGCAACGACACGATCACACAGGACGACACGGTGGCATCCAACGCGCCAGGATATCCCAAGCAAGCGTCGGGTGCCTCCATGCGCGCCGACCGTGGCGTGGTCAAGCCACCCGATGAAGATGCACCCTACTCTGAGCAGACGACGACGTCTTATACGTCTGAGACACCCTTCTCTGACACTTCCCGTAAAGGTAATGCAAAGCTGGCACAAGCAAAAGCGCTCCTCGCGATCAACCGCTTGGCAGAGCTAGTCAACGCTGATCTTGTGCAGGATCCTCGAGGTGCCTTGGGGTTAACAAGTGAGTTGAAGAGTTTAGGGCCCTACTTCATGGGCGGATCTATCTATGGGCGCGTCAACGCGATGCACAGGATGATCTTAGGTGTCACATATGTTCCAACTCGCAACGCGTACAAGGATGCTGTCGTCGCTGGCATGGGGGTCATGCTAGGTAAGGATCTGAGCAAGAGTGGGTCACCCCGCCAGATCGGCGACTACTACGGTGCGATGCCGTCATCACCTGGCTTCTGGGAGGCAGTTGCAAAATCTGCAGTTGACACTATCAGACAGATGCGCATACCTAGCGACGTTGCAGATAGCGTATCACCACAGTACTACATCGATCTAAGTAGAAGCAAGGCAGTTAAGATGATGAATGCATTCGCCACAGTCGGCGACATCATCCTCCGGGTGACAGGCAAGACGTTTGACCCAGAGACGATTGGATCTGACATAAGGACGGCTGCTGGGATCGAGCAAGTTGACGATCTACCCGTGACGGCGGGCACACGCATCTCAAAGAGTAGAGAGGGCTCGGGCAGGTCGCCACTCGCGCTCAGCTGGCGTGGCAGTAGCCTACCCGGCCTCTACATGCTGTCAGACGACGTCGTGCGAGCGTCACTTCAGATGGGTAACCTGCTAACAGGTGAGAACCCAGCACGAGGCATGCTCGCCTCCTCGTTGATCGACAAGACGTACACGGATCCCACGCTGAAGGGCTCCAAGGCGCGTATTCCAGGTGACATCGTCAAGATCATCGAGGATAAGCTCGACGCCGAGTACGTCCCTTTCTACTTCCACGACCTCCGCACTAACGAGATCATCTCCTTCCACGCGTTCCTGGAGCAGCTATCTGATGCATTTGCAGCTAACTACTCCGCCTATAAGACATACGGTCGCGCCGACCCAATTCAGATGTACTCATCTACCACCCGCACACTATCGCTATCGTTCACGATCGCAGCGACATCCCGTGATGACTTTGATGAGATGTGGTATAAGGTCAATCGTCTAATTGCTTCGACCTATCCCAAGTACACGAAGGGACAGAGCGTAGAAAACTTAGCGAGCGGAATTAAGTTTGAGCAACCCTTCAGTCAGGTCATCGGTGCAACTCCGATCACACGGTTGCGCATCGGCGACGTTGTCAAGAGCAACTACTCACGCTTTAATCTTGCTCGCTTCTTCGGTATCGGTAGTGAAGGCACAGATGTGGGCGGATTTAATAAGTCAAGTTCAAGCACTAGATCAGGCGGTATTAGCCAGGCTTATAAAGCTGGTGCAGATGTGCAAAGCAAAACAGTGGGAGGTCTTGCAGGCGGTGTAGGGTCAGCAGCCAAATCTTTGTTTGGATTTGGTGATTATGCTTCAAGTGTATCTATGCAAAAATTTTATCTTTTATTTGGCTCACCTGTCAAAAGCGCTGCCACTGCGTTTGGTCTCGGTGCTACTAATACAGGCAATACACTTAACACATTAGCAACAAACGCTGCATCAAACTTTTTAGTCAATGGCTTTGTTAATCCACTAGGCTACGGATTAATGACTGCATTTACGCAAAATCCTGACAATACGTCGACCACAGATCTAGAGGGCATTGTAGGTCTATCTGATATTCAAGGAACACAAAATAGAGGATTTGCGCCTAATCTAACGATCGCGTATCTAAAGCCCAGAGAGCGTGCATATGACACAGTTGACGCTACTGGAAATATCATCGGTAAATTCACTGCGAGAAGAGCGCTAAAAGTTTTCGTTTTAAGACGTGAAGAACCTACTACTAATAGATCAACGTTCCGCGATCCGCCATGGGGCACAATAAATGCTATTGCTGATGAAGACACACCGACAAGAGAGACAAGATACATTGTGTCTATAGTCGATCCTTCCCAGTTTATACCCGTCAAGCGCGATGGCGAGAGCGACAATGCAACGGGTGAGAGAATTTTGGTCACACACGACGACCTCCAGCCAGACCTTGGCAGCGTCTTCTCACCTGCAGCTTTAGTCATTAATCCAGCTGAAACTTTGTTAGATGCACTTCTAACAGGTGCAGACACAGTAGCTGCAGTTGGCAATTTAAACGTCTCAAGCCTCATTGACAATGCAACTGACACAGGCGTCAAGGGTTTCATGTCTCCCGAGAACAACACAATAGTCAGATCATTTGAGCACAACAAGGGGCGCGGCCTCGCAGGCGTCATCAAGCAACTTTCCTTCAACTGGATCGACTTCAACTGGGAAACTGACTGGGGTGCCCGCGCCCCGATGGGCACGAAAGTGACGATCTCCTTCGAGTGCATCCACGACCTCCCACCCGGCCTTGATGAGAGCGGTTACATGCGTGCTCCGACCCATAACGTTGGCTCTATCATGAACACAATCGCAGGTGACCCGTATGACGATGGTGGCACGATCTCTCGGGCGAACTTCTCAAGGCAGGGTGCCTCTAGCGTGGTGAAGAAGTAATGGCAAGAAGCAGATACACATTCGTGAGCCGCATCAACAACGGGCAAGGGATCGCCAACTGGCTGGGTGGGACGACGATCTTCAACGCCGTGCTGTCAGGTGAGCTTGAAGCTGATACAATTGTCCTGACACAGGGGCAGCGACTTGACCACCTCGCAGGTCAGTACTACGGCAACGGTAGGTACTGGTGGATCATCGCAGCAGCAAGTGGAATTGGTTGGTCATTGCAGTGCCCGCCCGGCACCGTTGTTAAGATCCCTAAGAACCTCGACGCAGCGTTGAGCATCGGACGTTAATATGGGCGATACTGTCAACCCCTCCCTAAACAACACAAACTTCACACCGACTTCTGAGTTGCAGGTTTCTTACGGTGATCTACGTGAGTACCTGATGCTGAGAAGTAACAATGAGTTACTCGAAGACACATCAGCCAGCGCATCTTCGTCAAAGACAAGTAACAATCAATCTAATAATACGCTTGGAATATCAACAATTCTATCACCCGATGGTGCATTTTTCTCAAAAGATATTCCTGACATTCTAAAGCAGTTAAATCTGCAACCTGCTACTCAAACTGGCGTAAAAGACACAGGCGATATTAATGTGTACGGCGCAGTCGACAGTGATTATGGAAAAAATTTGTTTGATGCCGTCGGCATTAAAGTCGACAAATTTGAAGTAAGTTCCTACAGCGTCGCTGCAGCTGTTAGTGAAGTAAGTGTTGACATTTCTAGCAAACTTGCAGAGATTGACTTAAGACGCGCGCAGATAGCAGCAGATCGCGATGTTTTAAGAAGCATTTCACCGCCGCCTGCCGACCTTGCAGCAAAGTTTACTGTGTTAAATACAGAAGATGCAAGCCTAATAGGACAACGGCTGAAACTAAGCTCCGAACTTCGTCAAAATAGAAAAAGATCTGATGCACTTAAAGATGCAAAAGACAAAAGAAAAGCCGTCTTGTTAAGAGACATCAACAAAAATGGTGATACACCTAATTTTGACAATACACATGTGTCTCTCTATAGACACGTTGGGCAGTATCTCGACCCCGCATCAGCAGCTTCTGACTATTGCAATATCTTCTTTAACGCCATCGACAGCATTAACATGTCAATGTGCGTTCCATTTTTTCGGCTCAACATCATCGATCGATTTGCAAAGAAGAAAGGGCGCCACTCAAAGCTGTCGCTATCAGCTTTTTTGAAGCAATCAACCGACAAAATGGGTGACAAGATCTTCTATGAGGCAGAACCTTTCACAACAAACACATCTGTGTCTGTAGCAAAAAAATTAAAAAGTGGAAAAGTTATAAGTACAGAAGCATTTTTTGCGCCACAGACACTGCTACCCGACCCCACAGAGATCTTGTCAAATCCTCGACGTCTTGATACGTCTGTCCCGTTGATGTCTCTCAACAGCTTCAGTATTGGAATTGAGACAGTGGGCATTGCGCTTCTATCAAAGAAGACGGCAGATCTGTCTATTACGCTGCACGATCGCTCAAGGCTAACAGACATATCACCGCTTGTCTCTGTAGGCAACTTCTCATCTTTGTACTTTGAGATCGAGTGGGGTTGGACACACCCGCACGGTGAAGCAAAGTTTGACAATCCTGTTGCACGCTACCTCAACTCACTGAGATATCGTGAAGTTTTTTCACCTACGTCCTACAACATGACAATGGCAGACGGCGGCGCAATGAACATTTCTATACGTCTTATCGGTGGCGGTTCACTCGACGCAGTTAACGGCTCGGTCTTGAACGGTGGGTTCTTAACAAGAACATACGCATCGCAGATGCTTGACAAGCTGATTAAATCAGAGATTGCTGCCGAAGAGGGCGACGAAGCAGCCACAGAAGAGATTAGAGCAGTGACTAAAGTTCTAGTTGATAAATCTAGAACTGCACACATGGTGGACGCATCTTTTGTGAAATCTCTGTGGTCTTATGTTGACGGAGAAAACAGAACTGCTCTTGAGCGCGCAGGTTTAATTGTTGTACTTCAATCTATCTTAGAACAAAGTGATTACTACAAGAATGAAGAGGTATTTAGCATAATCAGAAATAATATACCTCTTGTGACAAGCTACTCACCATCATCTGTAAAATTTGAAGCGCTGAAAAGTAGATACGGATCTCAAGTCGATGTCAAGGATTTCACTTCCGTGGCTAGTTACCTTGCCCTCTTGGTTGGAATGCCACTTGCATCAACAGGCCTTTACTCCGAAGTTCAGATACACACTTTTAAATTTAATGATGCAGCAGGCGCGATGGCAGGAATGCAGATCTCTGACGCGCCTATCAGAGTTGCCGATGTTATTAAAAATTCTGATCAAGACGGTTCTCTTGCACAGAATACAAGCATCTCAAACGCGTTGTCTCTTCTTGCAAATTATCTCAGCAATCCTAAACAGCCGCTGTATGAAATTTCATCACTTACAGAGTATTCAAAAATAAAAGTTGACGAGTCAAAGAAGGATAATAAAGATCCTGCTGCTGCGCCTGATCAAAGGGCACAAGAAAAACCAGATAGTTTTAAAAAGCCCGACGATTTCACAACACCTAACATTAGATACATCATCAGAAGCATTCCTGCCAAAGAGTACACGAATGAGAGTAAGAAGACGATCGCTGATTACGTTGTCAATCCTGAAAAACTGGTCGCACAAGTCATCATCTACGACGCAAACTCATCGCCAAATTACAACAAGATCATCGGCGCGTACAGCTACGGTAAGCTGAAAGGCAAGGACGGAGAAACGATCACACCTGACTTCGCTAAGGATGTCTTCAAGCGCGCTTTTCCAAGCATTGTCTACGGTGCCACAAATTCAATGTTGAAGTCAGTCAACGTCTCGACTGACATTAACAACGCAATCTCTCAACAGAACATCCTCGACATAGGCAAAGATCAGTATCTAGGACGTAGTAAGTCAGATGCATCAACAGATGTGAGTGAGATCGCGCTCTTTCCAGGCGCGGTAACGATCTCAATGATTGGTTTGCCTATCATTGAACGCGGTCAGGAAGTATACCTCGACCTAGGCACAGGGACAACACTCGACGCCCTCTACTACGTAACGTCGGTCAAGCATGATTTTCGGCCCGGAGAGTTCACTACCAATCTTACTTTGACCTACAAGGGACAAGGCTCAGTGATGAGTTTAGGCACAATGCTCAAGCAGTTTAATGACACTCTGACGCCCAAAGAGAAAGCACCTGCTGTTGCTAAAGATGCGACGTCTGCACCTACTACAACATCCGATCTTCCACCGCTTGGTAGACAGACGGGTGTAGTTAGAACCGTGCCTATCACATGATAAATTTAGCATTTTTGCGTATGATTTGTGTATGCACAATTTTATTAGTATTAATGCAAAGTGCATTGGAACAGTTTCTGACTTTAAAACAGATGGAAGTAGTTTTGTACTAGAAAATGATACTAAAAATGACGTTTGGTATTGGTCATGGGACTCGTCTTTAAATAGTCTGCGTCACATCGCTTTGGCAACTGCTACTAAGGTAGCATCGCAGCCGCCTGCATCACATGTAACAGCTTGGGATGTAATGGGTTCTTCGCCCCCGTGGGCTCAAGCACTACCACCCCATGTCTTCAAGAAATGGCTTCAGAAGTTCTCTGCTGATCTCCTAGCACTTCGAGACAGGTGGGCTGACAGTTACTATGGCCGTGACTATCAAGTTCAACAGAGGCTTCTGCAGAGATTGCAGCAACCTCACGTCGACATTAATGTCATCAAGCAGATCGATGACGATCGCGTGACCTCATTTAAGCCCACTGACGGCGAGCTAGCACCCCGATCCACATATGACATCTGGTCGTCAGTCACCGGACGTATGTCGATCTGTGAAGGCCCAAACATCCTCACGCTCGACAAGCAGTACCGTAAGATCTTTAAGAGCCGCTATGCAGGCGGCAAGATCCTCCAGATCGATTTCACGTCACTCGAACCCTGCGTCTGCTTGGCAATGCAGGGCAAGAAGTTTGATGGCGACGCTTATGCATGGGCAGCTGAGCAAATTGAAGTGCAGGTTCCGCGTGAAGTGCTCAAGACAGCTATCATGTCTGCACTGTACGGCATGACACCTTCCAACTTTGCGAAGAAGTTTGCCGACATCCCGCACGCCAACGATCTTCTCTTCCAGGTACGCGATGCCTTCGGTGTTGATGCCCTGACCAAGCGGCTACGAGAGCAGTTTGATGCTGAAGGGCACATCACGAACCACTTCGGGCGGATCATCAAGTGTGAGAAGAAGTCACCCTTTGTAGCTTACGATGTCCAGTCAACTGCGGTGGATGTCGTCTGCCAAGGTTTCACGCACCTGCTTGATGAGCTTGAACGCGACAAGATCCAGATGACACCGCTCTACCTCATCCACGACGCGCTCATGGTAGATCTGACACCTGAAGCAGTGCAGCATCTCGAAGAGCGCGTCAAGGATGGGATCCTCATTCCCACACTCGATTGTAAAATGCCCCTCAAGTTGAAGACAATAGACGCATGAGCACCGATAATCTCGAAAGTAACTACAATGTCTTCCGCAAGCTGACACAGAAGTGCGGCAGTAGATCAGATGCACTTCTTAAACTGGTCGACGACCTTGGAGAGCGTCTTGTCGTCTGTCCTGGGCACGATCGCAGGGAGAAGTCAACAGCAAAGCCGGGCGGGCTCATCGAGCACAGCCTCAATGTCGTCAAGACGATGCGAGCGCTGGAGAGCTCATCAGCATTCGGTGTCGATCCTGAGAGCATGTTGATTGTCGGGCTGTTCCATGACATCGGTCGCGTAGGCGACATGACATCAGACTACTACCTCACACAGACGTCTGACTGGCACCGTGACAAGGCAGGCATCCTCTACGTCTATAATCCTGCACTGCCCAAGATGCCACACAGTCACCGCTCATTGACTCTGCTGCAAGCAGCAGGTGTCGCTCTCACATCAGATGAGTGGATCGCGATCGCCACATCACAAGGACCCTCACTTGATGAGAATAAGTTCTACATCGGTGGCGAGACCCCTCTCACGCTGCTCACACAGACATCTGTTCGGATAATCTATCAGAAAGAGAAGGTAGGAGATACATAGTAGT
>Ga0181343_1000750_pt1 | contig 13591 bp, 20 predicted proteins | sample Su13VDMLBSD_FD_130110 | JGI IMG/M metagenome (GOLD analysis project Ga0181343, IMG submission 130110) | Freshwater viral communities from Lake Michigan, USA - Su13.VD.MLB.S.D | ecosystem: Environmental > Aquatic > Freshwater > Lake | place: USA: Michigan | collected 2013-07-15 | reverse complement strand
TTGGTAGCCTTGGTGGGAATCGAACCCACACGTTCAAATGAACTTCAGATTTTAAGTCTGATGCGTCTGCCGATTCCGCCACAAGGCCAAAGGTAGACCTTTTATTATACGGGAAAAGGTCAAAAAAAACCGATGAAATCACTCAGCGTCTTCGTTCGAGGTATTCTTGGAAATACGCTCGGCCTTAACGTCATTGTAATACTTTTCGGCAGACTGGAACTCAGAAAGCAGCCGAGAGTATTCCTGATCTTCGAAAGAAGTGGCAGCAATAAGATCTGCCGGAGAGATGTTTTCTTCCAGAGCAAGAATGGAAATCTGATTATTGATTTCCTGAACGAGCTTGGAGATGTTCTGAGAAGTATAGCTCACAAGATCCTGACGAGCCTGAAGCATTGAAAGCTTGGCAGTTGCAAGACGAATCTTGTAAGAAAGACCCAGAGTACTCGAACCAAGAAGAACAGAGTTCTTGTTCTTCTCAGAAATCAGCTTGTTCTTGGCTTCAATAAGAGGCTGAAGTTCAGGACGATTTTGTGCAGTACGAACAGCCTCCTTTTGTGCCATCTTGTTGAGCTTTTCCTGAAGATCAGCACGAATCTGCTCAGGAGTACGCTTGACGTAGTTACGCTTAGGTTCAGAAAAGTTTTCCATGTTTATTTTATTTTTTTTGTTGTAAGGGACTGCTGGCTGGTCCGACAGGGTGCAGGGGGTCAACGGTCCGGCCCCCATCATAGGACATAGGGGTTAGAGATTGAACCCCCCAACACGGGAAAACGTGTTGGGGGGGCGCAAGTTGTCGTAACCCCATGCGGGGCAGTAGGTTACGCTCGCGGGGGCAGCGGAGCTGCCAGAATGGCAGTCGGGGCTGCCAAGGTGGCAGTCATGCCTCGGCCTTCTTGATCTTGGTAAAATCCAAAGAACTTCCTACAACTTTGAACTTTACCCAATCCTTAGGAGAGATTTTCTTTTCTAGTATTGCAGAAGCCAGAGGAATACCAACATTGTTTTGGATAAATCTTCTGATGTTTCTTGCACCGAACTTAGTACAATCTGAATTATCTAGAATAAAATCAACAAGTTCTTTAGACGGAAGTACGTTATATTTTGGATTTATTTCCAACTTTACGATCTTCTCAAGATCTGATCTAGTTAGATCATTTACTACAAAGATAGAATCTAGTCTATTCAAGAACTCCATGCGGAATCTGGATTCGAGTCCCTTGAGAATTTGACCCTCCGTCTGTGTTATAAATTTAACGTCTTTTATAATACCAATTACATCATCGGCTGATCTATAATGTATTGCTTCATTTGATGTGAAGATGAACATGGACTCTGAGAAATCCAGATCCTTACCTGATGCATCTTTTACTACCCCCTTATCTAAAAGGTTTAATAGTGCGTCAAATAATTTATCATCTGCTTTTTCAATCTCATCAAATATGAAGAGATGTGAGTTAGATATTTCTGCTTTTTGTGCAAGCAAGCTGGGTTCATTAGAACCAACATAACCGGGAGGAGCACCAAGTAGTGTGGATTTTTCATGTTTGTCTGACATTGCACCACAAGGAATCTTGATTACTCTTCCATCAAAGTACTTGTCTGCAATACATTCTGCTAGATAAGTCTTTCCTCTGCCTGTCTTTCCGACAAAGAAGAAAGATAGGAAACTTGCAAAACCCGTTTCCTTGAGTTTAATGTGGTTTACAACTTTTTCTATTATGTTGTCTTGACCAATTACTTTTATCTTTAAGTACTTCTCAAGTTCCATTATTCTCTTGAGAGATGGAGTGCGCTTTTTAGATTTTAGACCCCCCCCGTCTAATTTTTGATCTTCATCAAACTCGATTACATTTAATGTATTTCCAGATTGATCCATCTTTACACTAACTCTCTTAAGCTCAGGATTGGCTTGTTGATGAGTCTTGAAGTTTAGGATTCCACAGATTTGATCCAGACTAAATTGTGGATAAATCTTAGTAACTTCCTTGTAGAGGATATTGATTACTCTACTCTTTTCTTTCAGAGTAAGTTCTTCACCATCCTGAAGTTCCTTTTCGACCTTCATGATGATATCATCCATATTATCGAGTAGATCTTTTACTAACCATTCTTTATATATGTCTATCTCAACATTTTTATCCATGGATATTACCATATCCATGATTTTCTTTTGAATGGCACCTTGGTGTATCATCTTGATGATTTTAATCATCAAGACACACTTTAAGTCTTTGGATACTACACGATAATGAGTATTATTAGTCATCTGAATCGAAGTCTTCGAAGCTGAATGTTTCATTTTGCTCTACTGGACTATCTTCTTGAACTTTTCTATCTTTAGCACCTAGTTTACTTTCTGCCTTAATTGCCATCTCTATTCCTCGTATTGCTTTCTCACGGGATTGAGCAGCTAGCTTAAGACAGTCTACCATGCATTGTTCAGCCTTTGATACTACTTCACGCATATCTCTGTCAGCATGAAATAAATCTACTTTATCTTTAAAGTAACGATAAGCTTCTAATGCACACTTACGGTCTTCAAAAGATTCCTCAATTAAATTCTTGGCAATCTTATGAATTCTGTTTTTAGTTATCGGTGACTTTTTTAAGTTGTAATTGGATACCATCTTCTATGTCCTCTTTGTTGGGATAAGGATACTTCATAAGTGCCCAGAATAAATAATAGTCCTGAGACTTCTTATGTAGACCCCCTTCATATTTAGAGGTAAAGTAATGAAATGTCTCTTCTAGATCTAAGGTTGTTGGTGCCCATTCTAAACCCTTATAGTAAGGCTTTAGGAATCGGTCATTACCTATAAATGATTCAAGCTTTTTCTTCATCGTCATCTTCTTCTGTTTCTTTATTCCAAGAAAAGTCTACGTCTACTTCTCCTCTTTCCTTGGGTTTGTTCTTTTGACCAGCAAATTTGGATGGCTTATGTCTTTTCTTTGGGCCTCTATGCTCCCATCCCTTGGACCCATCACTATCTTTAAATGACTTTCCCATTTTGATTATCTTCTTCACTCGCTTTTCTAGCTAATTTAATTGATTCATCATGTTGTTTAATTTTAACATTTAAAGCACTCTGGTATTCATCTACAACCCTAGAATATTCAGTTTGTAGAACATACCATTCACTTAAACGTAAAAATTTAACAGAACCAATTATAGATAGTATAAAATTAACTGGACTTTCAACTAATACTAAAAAATGATAAACCAGATTAAATTTATACTGATTCATAAGGGATTATATCCCCCCGTCAACAAATTACTGCTACGGTTTGGTAATGGCGACCGAGAAATCCCAATCCATACCATTTTAAACCCGGATGATTTGTATAAGTTCTGCAAGCGAAGCTCAGGTCGAGCGCGAGACTTAATTTTGTCACCCCTATTCGGTGCCATCAAACTTCTAGAGAACCTGAATCTCTACGGCTTTCAAATGCCTTCTGTCTACCTTCGTTAGTATCACCAAAGGTAGTACGCTCTTCCTTGGTCATACGGAATCGACGCCCTGTTGCATTACGATATTCCTCAGGATTAGCGTAAGCCTTGAAAGGGCTGTTTACAGATACATTAACTGGCTTCGTTGCCTTATCAAAGGCACTATCAATTGCTTTCATTATTTCATTGTTTTCCATATTGTGTCTCCTTTAAACGGACAAGCTATTATAGGGCACCTATGCCCAAATTACTTAATTCTGGGATGATAAATTTACCATCGTTAAATTCTGACTCTTGGAACTTCTTACCAGAGCTTATATGAGTGTACCAAGCCCCCGCCTTGCTCAGGATACCTTCTGACACAAGTGCTGGCAGAATGCCGTACAGAGGGTCTAGACCTGTGTTATAGAGCAGCTTAAAGTCGCACTCCTTGAACGGAATTGCTAGCTTGTTCTTCGTGTTACGAATAGTGCCCTTGATTCCGATAGGATCATCTCCTTCCTTGATCAAGTCTGAAGTCTTATTAGATACTACCTTATATGTTCCAGCGCAGTAGTATTCTAGACTTTTACCACCCCCCGATCTTGTTTCGGGATTACCATACATAACTCCGGGCTTTAGTCTTACTTGATTAATAAGAACTAAACCGACTCTATTCTTCTTTAGAATAGGGTTTATGTGACGTAAGCATTGACCAATCTCCTTGGCTCTTACTGCTCCGTCCATGTTATCAAACTCATTGATATCTTTGGATGCCTCTTTGTCTGATTGTCCAGCCATCGAGTCGAGTCCAACAAAAATTGGTGTTTCCTTATCCTTTTCTCGAATCTCTAGAATGATCTCCTCCATCTTGGCGAAGCACTTAGGTACTGTATCGGGATCGTCATAAATTAACTTGGAAGAATCAACACCAAAGATCTTAGCAAACTCTGCATTGTAAGCAAACTCGTTATCAAGAAGAACCGTATACCAGCCCTTCTTCTGAGCTTCTGCAAATGCATGAGTTATGAATACAGTCTTGCCTGTTGAGCTATCTCCCATGATCTCCGAGATATAGCCAATAGGCCAACCACCATTTAATCTTCCAGATACGACTCTATTTAATGCATAACTTCCTGTATGCACAAACTCTACTACCTGATCCTTCTCTGCTAGTGTTCTAGCACTAGTGAGACGTTTAATTAGTTCATCATTAATCATCTATTGTCTCCACTTCCTTTTAGTGTATTGTTTTCTTTTCTGTTCTTTAACTTATACAGATTACCTTGGGCAATTACATCCAGACTTACATCCAGTTCCCATGCAATCTGACTAATGTACCATAATGCATCACCTAGTTCTTTCGTAATTTCTGTTACGTCTTCATCAGTAATGATATTATTACGATCACGTTCAATCTTCTTGAACTTATCTGCAATCTCTCCTACTTCAGAGAATAAGCCTTTTAAAGGATATTCGTAATTTGATCCTTTATTTGGGTAAATTGCATATTGAGAAGCTTCTTCCTGATATTTATTAAATTCCATTGTTAATTCTTGCTTTGTCTATTGTTTCTTGAATATAATTATAACAAGTCAATGAGCATACATGACACCTTGAGTAAGGATCATATTGCTCTGTAAGTGAATGACACAGAACACAAGGTCTTTTGGACATTGCCTTTATGACAATGCCCTCCTCCAAGTGTTCTGGGAGAAAGGGCTGTTTAGTCATAGTCTATTATAGATACGATAAAACTATAATTTACACTTTTTTGGAAGCTGATATTGTCATGTTAAAAAGGTTAGTATCATTATCTACCATTTTTTTTACTAAACCTTCAAAAGTAACGAATGGTTTCCATTTTAATTCTTTTCTTGCTGGGGTGCTATCTCCCAACAATAATTCTACTTCAGCAGGTCTATAAAGTTTAGGATCTACTCTTACTAAAACTATATTATTTTCTAAATTTTGAGAAAGGTAGTGTTCGGATTCTCCTTCCCCAGTCCAAATGCCTTTAATATCTAAGTAATCAAAAGTTTTTTCCACAAACTCCCTAATAGTATGTGTCTCTCCAGAAGCTAGAACATAATCTTTAGGCTCTAATCTATTAATCATTTTCCAGATTCCATCAACAAAGTCTTCTGCATCACTCCAGTCTCTTTTGGAATCTAGATTTCCTAAACATAGAGGCTCAAAGAATTTTTTATTTAAAATACAATGTTTTATTTCCACTGCTTTTTTAGTTATCTTTCTAGTTACAAATTCCTCTCCTCTACGAGTTCCTTCATGATTAAACAATATCCCTTGAACTGCGTATAAATTAAATGATTCTCTATAAACTTTAACAAGATGATGTGCTGAACATTTAGACGCACCATATGGAGATCTAGGTCTAAAGGGATGATTTATGTCTTGAGGAGAATATGCAACATCTCCAAATTGCTCACTTGACCCTGCATTATAGAATCTAGTACTTGGAGAATATTTTTTAATTGCTTCTAAACAATTTAGAACTCCTATACAATTAGTTGTTATATGATTTAATGGCATATTCCAACTAGTACCAACAAAAGAATTTGCAGCAAAATTAATAAAATAATCTGGTTTGTATTTTGTTATAGCAGATTCTACACTATGTGCGTCTGTTATATCTAAATCAATCATTGTGAATCTGCGAGGAGAGTTGATATGTGATAAATTAATATGATTTTTAACACTTAATCTTCTAACTCCCCCAACTACATCATGTGAAGTATTTTTAAGAATGTAGTCAATCATATGACTACCATCCTGACCTGTTATACCTGTTATTAAAACTGTTTTCATGTTTTTTTCTCTACTACATCTCCTTTAAAAAATCTTTTTTGTAAAGCCATTTTTGCATGATATCTTTCCATATTACAATCGTCTACTTCTTTTGCTGATATGGTTCCATATCTTGCTTTTTCTACTGCATCAAAAGTTTTTTTATTTGATTTAAGTAAGTGTTCATATTCTTCAGATGCTATGATTATATCATATTGATAACCAAGCTGCTGCTTTAGCTTATTACAACATTTTATAAAAGAAATCTCATGCTGTAAAGATATATTTTTTTTAACTTCTAAAATGCTTAAATAATCAAAAGCATAACACTCATCGACACTTAAATCAATCATATGCTATTTATCTCCTTTGTAAACTTTATTAGTATAATAAATAAATTATAAATTTACAGCAACATGGGGTGCAATATTTTTAAGTTTTTCTTCATTTTTAATAAACAACATTTTAGAAAAATTCCAATTTTTATTTTTTAGTACAAAAACGTGTTGTTCCCAAGCTTTGCTATGAATTTTATGATCAATTATTTCAAATGCCATTTGATTTAAAAATTGAATAAAATTTTCAATTGGATAAATTAACCCCGGATAAATTGTATTATGAGTCACTGATAAATGAGGAATACTTAAATACAAAAAATGATCCTCTTTCAACATTTTTTTAATTTGAATTAGACAATTATAAGGGTTAGTTAAATGTTCTAATGTTTCAAAACAAAAAACATAATCATAATCTAAAGTATCTTCTACACTAAAATTATCTAAATCAACTTTATTAAAAGTAAATGGTAAATTATATAAGTCTGAGCCATCATAACCTGTATAATTTTTTTGTATCTCAGGTTTAAGTCTTTTATATAAAAATCCAGCACCACAACCGATGTCTGCAATTTTTTTGTTTTCTAAAGTATTTAATTTTAAATCTTCAATTAAATGATCTAATCTTGGTTTATGAGAATTTTCATAATCAATTAGTAATTGATTATTGTAAAAGGTACTAAATACTGAGTTTGTTTCTAACTTCATTTAAAATTATCTCTACTTCTATATTATTTAAATTATACTTTTCTAAAAAAGTTAAGTTGGGATTTATCGGACACCAGTTTTTTGCTGTGCTGGATCCATTATAGTATCCATAGGAATATAAACCAATAGTTTCTTTAGAGTATCCAGAGGAAATCCATGCCCAACAAGTATCAACAGTAATAAATAGCTTAGACTCTAGCATAATTTTTGCTGATTCTAAAAAACTACCTGAAAATTTTTCATATCCATATTGTTGATCTGATGGCAGTCCAATTTGCACAGTTTTTAATCCAGTGAATTTTTCTATGGCTCTGCATAGTTTGTTTGCATTATCTATACTAAAAGATTTGCTTAAATCTCTATCCCCGGCTAAAAGACAAACGCAAATATAATTTTTAACACCATTAGAGAAGTAGTCATTTAAATATACTTGTTTATTTTTAGGTGGGTCAAGATCATACATTAAACAAGCCTCTTCTGTTTGATGATAATTTAAATACCAAAATGTATCCTTATGCTTAGGCGTTGGGTAAAAAATAATATCATAATTATTTTTTAAAATATGATCTTTATCGTTAGTAGACGGCCAATTATCATAATTTTCCCAAACATGAAAATCATCTATTAATGAATTATAAAGAAATAATTCTTTAATTGATTCATATTTTTTATTTATTCCAAAAGTTAATTTTCCATTTGGATATTTTTCTTTGTAAGCTCTTGCACATATGGTAGCTATGCAAAGATCTCCAAATTGACCTTGGTGAAATCCTATGGCTTTCATTTTTTAATAAAAATCGTATCTGATTCCGTCTTATACCAAATTTTGTAATTATTAATATTCATCCATTCGATTATTTGATCTTGAAATGGGTTTTTATAGTTAGCATAATGAGTTTCAACAGATATAACTTTGGGTCTACTAATTAAGTTTTTTAGCACAAAAAATTCTGCGCCTTCAGTATCAATTAATAAAATATCTATATTTCCCGGATCAATTATATCAAAAGTTATTGTTGGAACTCTTCGAATTTCATTCGGAGAAATTTGTCTTGAGTAGGGTACATCATAATACCCATTCTGATGGCAAGGTGCTCGACCCCTTATTTCCTCAATAAAAGCTGATGGCCCCTCATCAAATATCACAGTAGACCCTATTTTTTCAGTTATTGCAACAGGGTGAAGTGTAGTAAATTTTTTATCTTTTATATTTGTATAAATATCTTCAATACATCTTAAAAGAGGCTCAACAAGAATTACTTTTTTATTGTCATTTATTTGAGTAATTAGTCTACAATCTTTCCAAAAATGAACTCCAACTTCACAAAAAACATTGTAAAGTTCTTTATTTTGTAAATACAAATCTTGAAATGTCATGTTATTAATTTTCTGTAAAATAATTTTTACATTGTTCTTGTTTCAAACTCTGTTTCCGTCTTATACCAAATTTTGGGTAAATGATTAATCATTTCAATATCTCGAATTTTTGATCTTCTAAAGTTTTTGCATTAGGGTAATCAAGATTTAGTAACGGATACTTAACATCAATAAAAGAAGAATTAATATTCAAGTCTTTCCTTAAAAAGGAGATTTCTGGTGTAGAAGGAAATAAAAATCCATCATCAAATTTTAACAACGCAGTATGATTATTTCCATGAACATGAATTATATCAAATTTAGTTGTTATTTTTAACATTATATCTATAAAAGAAAATATATTTCTTATGTTATTTAATTCATGAAATTCTACAGTCATACCAGTTACATTAGCAAGGGTATCTAAATTTAATGAGTTAAAAAAACTATACTCAGATCCCTCTGTATCTATTTTTAGGTATATTGACTCATTTTTATGATTATTATTTTGAATATGATTATTAAAAGATGTTTTTCCAGACTCAAATCCATATAAGCCTTCTGGAAAGAATTTAATATTTTTTTCTAGTATATTTAACTGTCCTATAGTAGGGTCATACATTGTAACTGACTTTTCTGGGTAAATGGTGCAAAAATCTTGTTCAAACTCATATGTCCAACCTACTCCATATGTATATAAAATATTACAAGAGTTTAATGCTGTTTTACTAACAACATATCCTCCATCATTTTTTGGACCTAATCTTATTAGGTCTGATTGATCTCCCTTAACTTTTATTAGATTTTTTAAAACCATATTTTACTCTTTAAAAAAATAATGTTCAAATTTTTCTTTATTGTTTTCCACAAACACTGGATATTCTTGATTTGTAAAATTTACTATATCAAAGGTTTCTCCATTTGGATTATAGTGAATATTATAAAATTTTTTTGTTTTTAAATGTTCTAAAATTATATTAACAAAAACAGGATACTCTGGTATTAAAGATTTATCTAAAGGTTCTATACAAGAAAATAATTTAATGTACATTTTCTCAAAACCACCCATCCAGCCAAAATGCCACCCAGAACACTTATTAGTGTGTAGTATGGATAATGTATCTTTTATATTTCTCATATGTTGAGGACTATGTTGTTTTAAAATAGAAAATTTAGTAAAAATTGGTCCAATCCATGTCCTATTAGTTTTTAAATTAAAAAAATATACAAAAAAATCTAGTGCTATTGCACCAATGTTTAAATTCTGGCTTTTGATAGAAGCTATGGAATTAGAAGAAACAACTTCATCTAGATCTGATATAATGATAATATCTTCATCATTTAAATCTTTAATTTTTTCTAACCCGAATAAAATGCAGTTTCTTTGAAAGTTTTCCATCTCCCATGTATGAGAATTCTTAGGGCAGTCTTCTATTTTTACATGAATTATTTTGTGTAGAAATTTAGAATATCTTTCTTTATTTTGCTCAAAGTAAAAAGGCTTATCAATAAGAGATTGGGTCTTAGAAGCCTCTACTAAAACAAAATAATCGACTGAATCATATAACTCATTTAATCTTATTTCTAAGATATCTAATTCATTAAAAAAAGGAAAACAATCTATTATCTTCATGGTAATTGCTCGTCAAACATTATTTGTTCTATATTAGAAAGTGCTTCAGGAAGCAAAATATAAGATTTATTCTTAATCATATTAGATACTATAGTTTTTAAGAATTGAATATCAATATTTGATGGGTATATCATATTTCTATATACGCCCCACCTCATAATATGCGCTATAGTAGTTTTATCTATTCTGAATGGCTCGAAGCAGTGCTTAGAAAGCACTAATGAAGGCTTACCAAAATGATACGGAATGTAACGAATAGATGAATCAGCACCTATGAAAACTTCACATTTTGAAGCAATGTCAAATATTTCTGTAATATCTGGATCAATTATATATTCAGAGCATTCTTTATACCAATGAGAGTATTTTTGTTCACAAATTACTACAACAGGAAGCAATTTTTTTAGTTCTTTTATTAAAGAGATAGAATACTCTTGATCCAAGCTATGATAACTATCTGGTCTTGGATACAGGTGGACCATAATAAACTTATCAGGAAGTTTTCCTTCATAGGCTTTTATTCTTTCAGGCTTTGGAAAAAACCAATAGTACTTCATCCAAGGTATATCATATCTAAAAAACTTTAATGAAGCAATATGAAGATCATAGAACAGGTCACTTGCTTCAATGTCTTTCTTAAATCGTATAGGGAGATTATCTGGATGCTCTAAGTAATTAACTTTTCTACCAGTTAGATTTTCTACTATAAATGATGAACTTAATTTCTCACCTATAGTATATGTATCCTGATAAATAGAAGGCCACAAGAATTTCATTAAGTTTTCTTGCTTTGTATTTACTCCAGTATCAAAAGCTACCTTAATAATTGCTTCAGGATACTTTTCTTTTACCGCAAATAAAAACCTATTGGATAGTAAGCAGTCTCCTATTCCACCCTCAAATCTTACTAATATATTTTTATTACTCATATATATTGCATATTTACTTTTTTACTAAAAACTGTAGTAGGAAATTGAGGCATAACTTCTTGAATTATTCTTATGTTTCCTAATCCTATTGCTAAGGATAAAGCAAAAGTAGAATTTCCTATAAAAGTATCACAGCCAGAAATGTAATTTATCATTTCAAGAGCATCTTTTACTTTTATATGGGGAATCTTAATATCAAAAGTCCACTCAAATAATTCATGTTCTTTATCTAATCCCATAAAAACAGCTTGATCCCTAATAACAAACTTATTACTTTGAAACCAAGGAAAGTTTGATTGCATTCTAGGGGATCTACAGACTATGATTTTTCTATCTAGTTTTTTAGTCTCTGTAGGTTTTAACCATGGAGTATTATCATCCCATTCAGGTAATCCTAAATATTCCATGTGTAAATCTAATAAATTTTTAGTTTTACTTCTAGAATTAGGATCAGAAAATTTACTCCTAAAGCCATTTAAGTTATAATCTACTTTATCATTTTTATTAAACTCATAACAACCAGTTATGTAATCCTGTGATTCTATCACTGGTTTTATAAAATCAAAAGTAATTTTATTAAATTTAGTTTTTCCATCTATACATTGTTTTTTACACCAGAATTCGTCTTCTCCCCCCGATGTATCTAACAATAGGGATCCTCCCCCCATGGATTTTATAGCTGCTAGGGAGTATATGATATCTCCCATATCTCCAGAATGTTTAAATGTTTTCATATTTTATTTAACAAGAAACTGTACAAATTAAGTCTATGGTATAATACCTTATTGATATTAAATTTCTCCTCAGTAATCTTATGAAGATTCTCTCCCATCTCTCTGAGTAGATCTGGATTCTTTATGCACTTGGTTAGTGTATCTACCCAAACCTTTGCTGGTGCTGATGGAGGAATTAGGAATCCTGTCTTACCATTGACTATAGTATCGTCATAGCATCCAACATTAGAGCATATCAAAGGTACTTTGTATCTTCCAGCTTCTGCTACCTTAATATCGCTCTTGGAGTCATTAAATGCATTCATTTGTAGCGGAGCAATTGCTGCATCCATATTAGAAAACATGACACCATATCTATCGGAAGGTAAAGCAGCATTGATAGTGTAATTCTTAGACCCTTTAAAGCCGTTACAAATAATTCTTTCATAGTTTCTCCATACATCATGCTGCCACTTGTCTTTCTCATCTTGTATAGGAGGCTTTCCATAAAAGTCCCATCTTACATTATGAATTCCAACTTTTTGGTTTACTATCCAAGGAACACCTGCAAACTCTTTTACATCCTCTTCGTGATGTATACCACCTGCCCAGCCTATTCTAACAAATCTACTCTTATGCACCTCTACTCTAGGCTGTCTCCAACAATCTAGGTTATAATCCACCGCATTTTTTATTATAGCTAATAAATTAGTAGATTGACAAAACTGTGATATTCTTTCAGCAAACTTTCTTTGAGTTACTGTTACTAGATCAGAGTTAAAGTATACCCACTTTACTACTTCTGAAAGTCCGCCTTCTTTATAGGTTTTCTCTAGTCTATGTCCAGAGTAAAGTTCAGTAAGTAAATCATCCGTATCAAAGTGAAATAACTTTTTATGTTCTTTAGTTATTCCACAAACTCTTGCAAGGTAATTTACACCATAGTTTGTGATGTTATTTGTCATCACAATATCTGCCCAATCAAATAATTCTCTGTTTATGTTTTCAGAGAATGGCTTTCCATCTTTTGGCAATTCCCATCCAAGAGGATTATAGTCAAACTTTACTTCAACTACATTTGAGTACAATTCAATCATCTTTCGGAAGGGCATTATCAATCTATAATAACTGCACCCCCCGTCATTAGGAACAAATGCTAGTACTCTAAGCTTTCTTCCTAGTTTTGGGAATTCTGTTTGTTGTTGCCATTGATCTAAGGTAAGTTCATTCATGGCATATTATACAGAGTTATAACTAAAATTGATTACCCCGTCAGGATTCGAACCTGAAATAAAAGGACCAAAACCTCTTGTGTTACCGTTACACCACGGGGTAAAAATTACTTATTTTCTGGAAGCCACCAGTCGTGACCTACAAATTCAGTATAGGGAAGACGTTCCTCATCAGGAGCATGATGGTCATACCGCTTCGTGACAAGATACAGCAAACCACAAGGCTCATTACCCAAAGCAGTTAACCCATGCCATTCTCCTGCTTCAATGTGAAGAACCATAGGGTTATGCTCTCCAAGGAAATACTTCTTGGCCTTTCCTTCCTTGTTAATGACTCCAACCTGAGCCATACCCTTCAGGACACAAAAGTAATCATCCTGATTCTGGTGTCGGTGCCAAGCCTTATAGATTCCGGGGTAAAGAATGCTATAATTGATTTGGAACTCAGAT
>Ga0181343_1000749_pt1 | contig 13608 bp, 18 predicted proteins | sample Su13VDMLBSD_FD_130110 | JGI IMG/M metagenome (GOLD analysis project Ga0181343, IMG submission 130110) | Freshwater viral communities from Lake Michigan, USA - Su13.VD.MLB.S.D | ecosystem: Environmental > Aquatic > Freshwater > Lake | place: USA: Michigan | collected 2013-07-15 | reverse complement strand
TCCGTAAGCGAAAGCGGTTCAGCGGATGGGCCAAGAAGGATACGAGCAATGTAATTCAGGCTATTATCAAGTATTACGATGTCTCCTATCGTAAAGCATGTGAATATGAGGTTCTTTTGACCCGGGACCAAAAGGATGCTATTGTAAAGCATGTAGAAACATTTAAAATTTAATAAATATCCTTGTATGGAGATATTATGAGCCAAATTGACGAGGATATTTTTCAAGGTTTAGGCGTAGAAGTAAAGCTAAAGTCGGAACAAGACTTTTTAAAGGTAAAGGAAACACTAACTAGGTTAGGTGTTTCTTCCAAGCAAGAAAAGAAGCTTTATCAATCATGTCATATTCTGCACAAGAGAGGAAGATACGCAATCATGCACTTCAAGGAGATGTTTGTTCTTGATGGCTTGAAGAGCGATATGGACGAGAATGATCTTGGCAGAAGAAATGTAATAGTGAAACTTCTTACCGAATGGGGATTAATTCAGCCCACAAACCCAGATAAATACAAAGAACCCCAGTTGGGAATCAATCAGATCAAGATTCTTCCACATTCGGAAAAGAAGGATTGGACTTTAATTCAAAAATATCATATCGGTAAAAAATAATGTATATTTGTAATGAAGATTATATGCCCCTCGATATAAAAGAGGCCGTTTACAAGTTCTTAAATAAGAGAAATGTTACCAAGCCAGTAGAGGTTTACTGGGGTAGAGGTATAGATGAAGCTGTTTTTCTCTACAGCAAAGATAAGACTAAGACAACTTTAGCCTTCATAGATGATCCTGTGATGACTGAATTTGCATTACAAAATCTTGCTGAAGTAGAATCTCGCTTTGATTATATCTTGACTAATTCTGAAGATTTGTTAGAATATTCTAATAAATTTATTAATTATGAAAATAGATCTTAAAACATTAAAGACTTATTGGATAAACATGTCAACTCAAGTAGAAAAGCATAATAGAATGCTTTCTATGTTTAATAATCTTGGCATGAAAAATACAGAACATTTTGAAGGCATAAAACTTGATCCAAATAGCCATATAAAAGATGGAAGTGGTATGGCAACTCATACTCTTCTGACAAAAATAATCAAGGAAAATTCTTTTCCTTGTTTAATTTTAGAGGACGATGCTAAAGAAACAAAATGTTATATTGACACATTTGATGTTCCAGATGAATGTGATGCTTTATATCTTGGAATTTCAAAAGCAGGATCAAAGGGTCAACCATGTCAAGCAACGGTTTATAATGATAATTACTTTCGTGTTTGGAATATGCTTGCAACACATGCTGTAATTTATTTTAATAAAAATTATGCACAAAAAATAGTAGATAACGGAAAATTTCTCCTAGAAAATAATATACCATACGATATAGGAATAGGAGATATACATGATGAATTTACTATCTTGACTACCGAATATCCAATATTTTATCAATATGATCCAGATAAAAGTTCTAAATTTGATGTTGAATGGTACACAAAATATCAGCTTACTCCTTTGCCAGAAAAAATACAAAAAGTAAATTTTAAATCAGGTTCAAAGATAATAGATCTTTTAAAAAATTAATTATGATAACTGTTTCAACTCCAGTTCGTATATCATTGATAGGAGGATCAAGTGATCTTGATCAGTATATTAATACGCATGAAAAAGGATCAGTGATATCTTTTACACCAAATCTTTGTACTTATGTTTCTGTATATAAAGATGTATTAGGAAAAAATATATTAGAAAAAAAATATATTGTAAATTATTCTAAAAGAGAAGAAGTAAGTTCAATAAAAGATATCTCAAACGATTTAGTAAGAGAACTTTTTACAGAATCTTTTGTCGGACCTTGCTCAATTCATATGACAAGCGATATTTTTTCTCATGGTTCTGGTTTAGCTGTCTCTTCTTCATATGCATGTTCATTAACTTATGCAATAAATCTTCTTAAAAATAAAAATATTACAAATATAGAATGTGGAATACAAGCGCATTCTTTAGAGAAAAAAATAAATCCTTTACTCGGATTACAAGATGTTTTTGGCTGTTGTATTGGTGGATTTAAAAAAATTGAGTTTTTTAAAGGAAAACTTCCAAAATATACATTTCTACCCACACAAATATTTCAAGAATATGATGCTTATTTGTATTTTACTGGTTATACAAGAAGTTCAACTGAAATATTAAAAGGTGTTAAAGTCCCAGATATTGATACATTTAATCCGTTAGTAGATGAAGCAGAAGCATGTATATTAAACGGTGATTATTCTTCATTTATGAATATTATAAAGTATGGCTGGGAAGAAAAGAAAAAAACATCTACAACTGTTCTTGAAAATCCAGATTTAAAAGCATTAGATAAATGGTTGTCAACATATGATAACTGCTCTGCTCATAAATTATGTGGTGCAGGAAATGGAGGATTCTTTTTAGCCTTTTTCAAAAGGGGAACTGAAGTTCCGAAAGAGTTTCATAAAATTGAACTAAATACAGATGGAGTGAAACAATTAATATGAATAATTTTATAAAAAATATAGTAGATACACTATCAATAATTGATAATAAAAAATTAGAATTATTAAAAACTAAAATTTTAGAAAATAATACTGAAATAATTATACTTGGCAATGGTGGAAGCAATGCTATAGCTTCTCATATGGCAGAAGATTATACCAAAGCTCTTGGTAAAAGAGCTACATGCTTTTCTGATGCATCTAGACTTACTTGTTATGCAAATGATTATGGTTATGATTTTGCTTTTATGCAGTTTTTAAAAGAATTTTCGACAAAAAACTCTTTGGTTATTTTAATAAGTTCTTCTGGCAACTCAAAAAATATTTTAAATTGTGCTCAATATTGTATGGATAATAATGTGGATTATATAATTTTAACTGGATTTGAAGAAAATAATAAATTAAGAAATTTATCAAAAAATAAAGCTATATTAGATTTTTGGGTAAATTCCAAAGATTATGGAATTGTTGAATGTTCTCATGAAATAATATTACATTCGGTGATCTAATGATTTATTGTTTTGATTTGGATGGTACTCTATGCACTTCTATAACTACAGGTGATTATCTAGATGCTGAACCTTTATGGAAGGCAATTAATAAAGTAAATGAACTTTATGATAAAGGCCACAAGATAGTAATTTTTACAGGAAGAGGATCTTCTTCTGGAATAGATTGGACAGAAAAAACAAAAAATCAAATTTATTCTTGGGGCATAAAGCACCATGAATTAATAACAAATAAAAAACCAACATACGATGTAGTTATAGACGATAAAGCTATAAATGCATTGGAATGGAGAAATAAAAACTGTGGAATTAGAGGTGTTTTAGCTGGGGCATTTGATCTTATTCATCCTGGCTATTGCAGAATGTTTGCAAGCTGTAAACAAAAGTGCGATCATTTAACCGTATTGTTACATGAAGATCCTTCTATAGAAAGAAATAAAAAAACACCAGTTCATAGTTTAGAAGAAAGAAAAGAAATACTTTTATCTATGAAAAATATTGATGATGTTATTTGTTATAAAACAGAAAAAGATCTTGAAAATTTACTTCAATCTACTTCATATGATGTTAGATTTTTAGGTGATGATTATAGAACAAAAGCGTATACTGGAATGAATATACCAATTAAAATTGAATTCATAGACAGATCACATGGATATTCAACTACAAAATTAAAAAATCTTATTCACTATTCTTATTATGATAACATTTAAAAAATTAGGAAAATATGGTCGTCTGGGCAATCAAATGTTTCAGTTTGCATTTCTTTATAATGTTGGAAAAAGCACAGGATTTGATATAGGATTTAATTTTAATAACAATCCAGAAATATTAAAAATATTTAAATTACCAGCTAAAAATTCAGATAATATAACACAGAAACATAATGCCATAGAATTGAGCAATTCTGGTTATTTTGATGTTAAAACAATACCGGATCATACCGATTTTATAGGATATTTTCAAAATAGTAAATTTGTAGAAGATTATGAATGTGACATAAAAAAAATTTATTCATTTAATGAAGAAAAATTAAAAAAATGTTATAATTTTATAAAAATGATGAAAGAAAAAATAGAAAAGCCATTAGTTTCTATACATGTTAGAAGAACTGACTTCTTAACAGAAGCAGAAACCCATTTCGTGTGTGATAAAAATTATTTTACAAAAGCCATTGATCAATTTGGTATGAATTATCATTATTTAATTTTTACTGATGATAAAGAATGGTGTGCTAAAGAATTTACAAAATTACCAAAAATTATTATGAATAATAATACAGAGATAGACTTAATTTTAATGTCTTTGTGTGACCATAATATAATTTCAAATAGCAGTTATTCTTGGTGGGGGTCTTGGTTGAATGAAAATTTAAGCAAAACAGTAATAGCACCTAGTAGATGGTATAATAAATTTGCACCAAAAAATTGGGAACAGATTTATAGAAAGGATATGACTTTAATATGAAAATTTTAGTTACTGGTGGTCATGGATTTATAGGAAGTCATTTAGTTGATGAATTAGTGAATTTGGGTCACGATGTAGTTGTTGTAGATGACCAATCGGCAAATAATGAAAAATTTTATATTAATGAAAAAGCAGAAAATCATATTTTTAGTATTTGCGATTCTGAGAGACTGAAAAAGATTTCTAAAGATTGTAATTTTGTTTTTCATTTAGCAGCAGAATCTAGACTGCAAAATGCTATAAATGATCCGAGAAGAGCAGTAGATGTTAATATAGGAGGAACATTATCCGTACTTGAAGCATGTGTTCATAATAAAATTCAAGGACTAGTATTCTCATCGACTTCTTCTATTTACGGATTAACAGATAAATTACCTATTAATGAAACTCTAAAAGAAGATTGTTTAAATCCTTATGCATCTACAAAATATGCAGCCGAACTTTTGATTAGAAATTTTACGCAATTGCATGGTCTGCGTACAAATATTTTAAGATATTTTAATGTTTTTGGTGAAAGAGCACCCGCTAAAGGTCAGTATGCTTTAGTTACTAGTATATTTTTAAGACAAAAAGCTGCTGGACAACCTTTGACTGTAGTTGGTGATGGAACACAAAAAAGAGATTTTATCTATGTAAAAGATGTTGTAAAAGCAAATATTAGCTGCATGGATAATTGGGACTCTTCAGATTTAGGTAATGCTGATGTATTTAATGTTGGATCTGGAAAAGATGTTAGTGTTATTGATTTAGCTAAAATTATATCAGACGATATCGTTTTTATACCTGAAAGATTAGGTGAGGCAAAGAACAATCTTTGTTCATATCAAAAATTATTCAATAGTACTATTTGGACTCCAACAATTGATGTTATTGATTGGCTAAAGACTCAATGATAAGTGCATATTGTGATACTGATGATTGGTCACCATCAATCATTCAACTCGTAAAAGAATCTCCGCATCTAAATACATTAGATCTGCATATTTCTATAAATTGTATTTCTCAAGATAAAAATAAAAAATATAATATTTTAGTACTACAGGAAAGTCCTGGCGTATTAAGATTTAGAGGAATAATAGATTTTGTTAAAAATTATAAAGATTGTTTTAAAATTTATAATAAAGTCTATACCTGTATAGATGAGTTAATAGGTATAGAAAATACAGAAAGAATACATCCATCTAATATAACTTGGATCAAAAATCCAATTCTTTTACCAAGTAAGAATAAATTAATAAGTTTTGTAACATCAAACTACGACACTTTACCAGGTCACAAAAATCGTTTAAAAATATTAAACAAAGTAAAACATTTTGTAGATGTTTATGGTAAAGGAATTAATGAAATAAAAAATAAAGATCAAGGATTAGTTGATTACTACTATTCTATAGCTGTTGAAAATGATGATACCAACTCATATTTTTCAGAAAAAATAGTAGATTGTTTTTTAACTAGCACAATACCAATTTATTGGGGAAGTGATTGTGTTTTTCAAAAATTTAACTATAATGGTATAATAGATTTGAAAAAAATATCAAATTTAAATGATATTAAGGATATAACTAATAATTTCTATAAAAAAAATATAGATGCGGTTGTTGATAATTATTTTATCGCGCAAAAAGAAAATAGATATTTACCACATACTCTTAAACATATATTAACAAAATTTTATTATGAGCAAAACATTTAAGAAAAAAATAATTTTAGTAGGCCCAGGAACACTCCCAATTCCAGTGTCTGGAAAAAATGGATGGGGAGGAATAGAAAATATATTGACTTGGATAATTGAAGAATTTGATAAAAGAAATCAAAAATATGTTCTTATAAACGATAAAGATAATTACATCAATAAAATCAAAACTGAATTGGAAAAAGAAGATTCAATAGTCCATGTACATTATGATGATTATGCACATGAAATAAAAAATCAAATTTCCTGTCCATTAATTTCAACTTCACATTCACCATATCATCCATTCATACAATTGTGGAAAGATTTGGTAGGATTTCACTTCTATAAATTGCTTAATTCTGTAGATTCTTATTTTGGTCAGTCAGATATATCAAATCAATGTGCATTACAATTTAATAAAAATATTAAAACTGGACTGTGCAGATGTGGTATTCCAGATTATCTGTATAAACCATATAGAGTAAAAAAAGGAAATGGAAGATCATTAGTAATAGGAAAAATAGAATCTAGAAAAAATCAATCATTTTTACAAAAAAATTTTGGTAAAGATCTAAATATAGATTTTGTTGGCCATATAGAAGATCCGAATTTCCATGCAGGAGATTATGGTAAAACCAGATATTTGGGAACATGGTCTAGAAAAGAAGTATTTGAAAAAATGCCACAGTATTCTACTTTAATTCTACTTTCTAGTTTTGAAGGAGATGTAGTTGTAGTAAAAGAAGCTATAGCGGCTGGTTGTAGTTTACTATTATCGTCTTCTGCTGCTCTAAACATAGATGACGATCTTCCATTTATAAAAATCTATAAAAAAAATGAAGATATAGAAAATATAGTAAACGATGTAGAAAAATTAAATACTAATAACGAATTTGAAAAAACAAATATTTTAAATTATTTCAATAAAAAATTTGAAATTTCAAAAACTGTAGACGAATATATTGAATCTCTAGAGAAAATATATGGTTAATACAACCGCAATTATTCCTATAAAAATAGATTCTCCAAAGAGAAAAGAAAATATAGACATTACTTTAAGGTATATTTTACAAAATACCAATTTTGATATTATCTTAACAGAATCTGACTCTACTCAAAAATTTAATCCAGATTATATCAATTCAAATAGAATTAAATATCGATTTGAGAAATCAAATAATTTTCATAGAACACGATTGCTCAATGAGATGTTAAATGATGTAAAAACACCAGTTACTATAAATTATGATGCTGATGTTTTTTTAAAACCAGAATCTTATGTCTTTGCGGAACAACTCATTTTAAAAGAAAAATGCGATTTAATTTATCCATATGGCTATGAACAATTTGATCAAAGAATGATACAGATTGATACTGATTTAAGTTTATTTAAAAAATCTCTAAACATTTCTGATATTCCTTTATCGGGATTAAAAATTGGTTTTTGTAGATTTGGCCATATTCAATTTTTTAATACAACTTCTTATAGACAAGGATTTATGGAAAATGAAAATTATAGGCATTGGTGTCCAGAAGATGAAGAGCGAGGAATTAGATTCCAAAAATTAGGATACAAAGTTGGATGGTTTAGGAATTTAATATTTCATCAGGAACATCCCCCATCATATTTGCCACCACCAGAAAACAAAAAAGAAATATATGATTTGCACAAAAAATTATTATCCTTCGATAAACAAAATTTAATAGAATATTATTCAAATCAAGAATATTTAAAAAAATATGACACAAAATAAAATTATAGGTTCACAGATAAAACAAGATATAATTGCTTTAGAGCTACTTAACTATAAAAAACATGGAATCTATGTTGATATTGGTTGTGCAGGAGCAATAAGATTCAGTAATACTTATTTGATGGAAAAAGAGTATCAATGGAGTGGGATAGCAATAGATATCATTGATGAAAATGGAGATGGCGAATGGTCTGAAATAAGACCAAATACAACTCATATTATAGAGGATGCTCTAAAAATAAATTATTTAAAAACATTCGAAGAAAATAAGCTACCTAAAAGTATAGATTTTCTTTCTATAGATCTAGAACCACCAGAATTAACTTTACAGTGTTTGTATAAAATTCCATTTGATCAATATTCATTTAATATAATTGCATTTGAAACTGATGAATATAGAGATGGTGGTGATAAAAGAAGAGATGAAAGTAGAAATTTTCTTACTTCGCTTGGATACAAATTGATGTATAATCTAAACAGACAAGATGACATTTACATAAAAGAATAAAAGATATGAAAAATTTATTGTTTTACACTTGCCATAGACAATTAGATGAAATTAATTTTTCTTCTTTCTTTTTTAATAAAAGTAATTTTTTAACAAAAAATTTTGATGTAGTTATACATTGCAATAATCCAATTAGAACAATTGATGAAATTAAAGCTAAGGCAAAATTTAATACCAAAGTTGATATATTTTTAACGACAAAAAATACTGGATATAATTATGGCGGAATAGAAGCAACTTCTGATTTATTTGAATTATTTAAACAGTATTCTACTGTAATTCAACTTCATCCTGATTGCTATATAACAAATACTAAAAAATTAGAAAATTGCATAAGTAAAACTTTTGATGTAATGGTTTCTCCTTTTTTTCACATAGGAAGAATGGCATACAACACAGATTTTTTTTGTTTTAATATTAAAAATAATTTTTTAAGTTCCTGCCATGATAACTGGAAAAATAATCCAAATTGTGTTCCAGAACATTTTTTTTATGATGTTATACGCGAACAAAAATTAAATATATTAGAAATAGAAAGATATCCCGATTTAAATGGTGCAGCTTATAGGAATATTGACAATTTTGGTTTATGGCATTGTCATGATAATTCTCAAGTAGAAAATGCAATTCGTGAAATTTTAAAATGAAATATGATTATATAATAGTTGGTTCTGGTTTATTCGGTGCTATTTGCGCCAGAGAATTAACCAATTCTGGTAAAAAATGTTTAGTGTTAGAAAAAAGAAATCACATAGCAGGAAATTGTTATAGTGAAAATATAGAAGGAATTCATGCTTGTCAGTACGGAGGTCATATTTTTCATACCAATTCCACTAAAATTTGGAATTATATGAATAATATAACACCATTTAACAATTATGTTAATAGAGTAAAAACCTGGTCTGATGGAAAATTATATTCTTTGCCAATCAACCTTTTTACTCTATACCAAATTTGGGGCATTTCTTCTCCACAAGAAGCAGAAAAAAAACTCAATGAAGTTAAAATAAAAAAAGACAATCCTTCTAATTTAGAGGATTGGGCTTTATCACAAATAGGAGAAGAGCTTTATCAAAAATTTATTTATGGTTATACAAAAAAACAATGGGGCAAGGAACCAAAAGAACTACCAGCATCAATTATAAAAAGATTGCCAATAAGATTGACAATGGATGATAACTATTTTGATGATCGTTATCAGGGATTTCCAGAGCAAGGGTATACCAAAATATTTGAAACCCTTTTAGAAAATATTCCATTGGAATTAAATGTAAATTATCTAAATGATAGAAATAAATTTGATTCTATGGCAAAAAAAGTAATTTATACTGGACCAATAGATGAATTTTTTGATTATGAACATGGTACTTTAGAGTGGAGAAGTTTAAAATTTCAACAAGAAAAATTAAATGTTTTTGATTACCAAGGATTTGCCTCTTGTAATTATGCGGACTATAATATTCCCTATACAAGAATAATAGAGCATAAACATTTTACTTTTGGAAAGCAAAATTTTACTGTTATAACTAAAGAATATCCAGAAAAATGGGATAAATCAAAAGAAAAATATTATCCAGTAAATGATGAAAAAAATAATGAATTATATAAAAAATATAAAGAAATGATTGATGGAGAGAAATATATTTTTGGTGGAAGATTAGCTGATTACAAGTATTATGATATGCATCAGGTAGTTGGTTCTGCCCTAAATAGAGCTGAAAAGGAAATTTTAAAATGAAAAATAATTTGTTTATAGATCTTGGAACTCATATGGGAAGTGGATTATTGAAATTTATCAAAAAATATTCAATGAATGAAGATAATTGGATTATTCACACTTTTGAACCACAACCTATTTTATTTGAATTAGCAAGTACTGGAACAAAAGAAAGATATGCTGGATATCCTTATTCTTTTGATGATATGAATGAAGTGTTGAGAATTTTTCCTTCAATTATTAGGCACAATGCTGCTGCCGCAGATTTTGACGGCACAACAAAACTCTCAATTGAAAAGGATATAAAAGAAATGCATCAAGGCTCAAGTATAATTGACGATGTTCCAAAATCAAACAAACGAGATTTTGATGGTTATTTTGTGGAAGTAAAGGTAGTAGATATATTCAAATTTATAGAAGAAAAAATTACGCAGGAATTAGACAATCTTATTATTAAGATTGATGTTGAAGGCGCAGAATTTAATATTTTAAATAATTTCATTAAAAATTATTCTATTGGAAAAAAATTAAAAGCTAAAAATATAGAATTATATTGCGAATTCCATCATAGATGTTTACCAAATGATCCTTTAAAATATCCATCTGTTGATTTTTATAGAAATGAATTGTCAAAATTTAATATAACATTACATCAGTGGGATTAATTTGATACTAAAACTTGTTATTTCTTGAATTTTATCTATAATATATTAAAATGAAACCAACAATTACACTATGCATGATCGTGAAGAATGAAACACATGTCATTCTTCGTTGCCTTGAATCAATTTACAAGTACATAGATCGTTACGATATTACAGACACTGGTTCTACTGATGGAACCCAGGATATGATTCGTAAGTTCTTTGCCGAGAAGAACATTCCCGGAGAAATTTACCAGTCTGACTGGAAGGGGTTCGGTGATCACGCAGGCAAGATAGGCTCTCGCACAGAAGCATTCCAGAACGCCAAGGGCAAGGCAGATTACGCTTGGGTAATTGATGCGGACGATACAGTTGAAGGAGAATTTGTTATTCCCCCAGGAACAGATGTTGATGCATATACTCTAAAATTCTCAAGAGGAGAATTTACTTGGTGGAGAACACAGATTTTCAAGAATAATCGTGACTGGAGATATGTCGGAGTTCTTCATGAATATCCAGACTCAGATCCAAAACCATATAGAATAGAAAAATTACACGGTAACTATTCTATAGTGGCTAGAACAGAAGGAGCAAGAAATGTTGGGATCGATCCAAAGGAAAAATATGCTAGAGATGCTGAACATTTAGAAAAGGCATTAGCGGATGATCCTACAAACATAAGATATCAATTTTATCTTGCACAGAGTTATTTTGACTCCCAACAGTGGGAAAAGGCAACTCAGGCGTATCAAAAACGAGCAGAGATGGGTGGATGGGAAGAAGAAATATTTTTCTCTCTTTATAGAGTAGCTATATGCAAGACATTCTTACAGCATCCTTGGTCAGAGATTTATGATGCATTTATGCGTTCATATGAAGCCAGACCTATTAGAGCAGAACCACTATATCAATTAGCCAGACTGCATAGAATGCACAATAGACCAAAGGCTGCATACATCTATGCTAGAATGGCAATGGAAATTCCAAGACCAAATGATGATACTTTATTCATTGAAGAAATTCCATATTCGTGGGGTATACTAGACGAACTAGGAGCAGTTGCTCATAGCGTAGGAAAATTCCATTTAGGAATGCAAGTATGCCATAAGCTTCTTTGTGAAAAAAAGTATCCACCAAGTGAAGAAGCCAGAATCAAGAACAATTTTGAATCATATAATCAAATTGTTTCAAAAATACAGCATGATCGTGGGGTACAAGACATGATAGAAAAGCAAAAACAAAAAGAAATAAAGAAGATAAATAAGAAGAAGAAACATAAGGTTTAAAAATGACTCCACAAATCGATCTTTCGGCAATAAAAGGCAATAATTTCAACTTTCTGTTGAGTTATTACGATGAAAACGACGCTGCAATTTCAGCAACATTCGAAAGAATCGAGTTTAAAGTATTCAGAAGTTTGCCAATAAATGACAATCTTCTGATGTACGCTGGTTTAACTGGAGTAACTTATTATGTTTCTGGTTTATCTGGACTATCGTTTGATGTTTCTAAACGCTTCATAGCACCTAATAAAAACGAAAATGATACCTCTTCTACTGGTTCAATTTTTTTCAAGTTTGAGTCTGATGTAATGGGACAACTTCCAGCCGGAAGACATTTCTATAATATAGAAGTATTTAAAGGAACTACATTTAGCGACATGTTAAGCAAGGGCAGATTCGAACTTCAAAACGAAGATGGTGGATTGTTATGAAGATAGTCATAAAAACTTTTAAAAAGACTTTTACATATCAAAATAGCACTCATGTTGCTACTGGTATTGTAAGAAAAGTAAAAATCAAAAAAGAATCAACTATTGAGCAATACTATAGATAATGAATTTCTCTCTAGGAAACAAAATAGTTCTAAAGAGAACCATCGCAAATCTCAAACGAGATACAATCTTCGAATGCGTTGGGGCGCAATGGTATTCTAAAAGTTATCAATTAGGTTCAGGCAAAACATCATTATTCTTAAAAGATTCTGATGGAGAAATTATTTGCATAAAGCACGAAAATAATTTAAATGAATATTTTTCTGCTATTCCTGAACCAAGTAAACCAGTAAAAACAATATCTTCTCCCCAGAAGATTAAAACTCAAATAATCGAACAAATAGGTCTTCCAGGAACTCCCGGAGCAGCAGGCCCACCCGGTATTCAAGGCCCACAGGGACCAAGAGGCCGACAGGGTATCATGGGTGATGCCGGGGCAGAAGGTCTTCCTGGCAGAGATGGCAAGGACGGGGAAAAGGGCGACAAAGGCGATCAGGGGCCACCCGGTCCACAGGGTCCTATGGGTCCAAGAGGCTTACAGGGAGAACAGGGGCCACAGGGCGAACAAGGTCCTGCTGGTATTGATGGAAAGCAAGGACCTAAGGGCCAAAGGGGAGAAAAGGGACCACAAGGCCCACAGGGAGAAATTGGTCCTGTAGGACCAGTTGGCCCAGAAGGTCCTATGGGACCCCAGGGACCGCAAGGCGAAAAGGGACCAATAGGGCCAGCCGGAAGAGATGGCAAAGCAGGCTCACAGGGGCCACAAGGAGAACAAGGTCCAGTTGGTCCTATGGGGCCACAAGGCCCACAAGGAGAACAGGGACAAAAGGGCGAACAAGGAGATTCTGGTGTTGTTTCGGCTTCTTATCCTTTACGCTACGACGAAAAGAAAAAAGAGCTTTCTTTTGACATAAAATTTGTCAATGATAAACTAGCTGCAATACCAGTTAATCCAATGACAATCGATCCGCTACACAATAGCGGTGGTAGCGGTTTAGGAGTAAAGAAAAATGGTAGTGTGGTACTTCGTACTGGTGTTGGTTTTATT
>Ga0181343_1000748_pt1 | contig 13612 bp, 24 predicted proteins | sample Su13VDMLBSD_FD_130110 | JGI IMG/M metagenome (GOLD analysis project Ga0181343, IMG submission 130110) | Freshwater viral communities from Lake Michigan, USA - Su13.VD.MLB.S.D | ecosystem: Environmental > Aquatic > Freshwater > Lake | place: USA: Michigan | collected 2013-07-15 | reverse complement strand
TTCTGCGCGCCGCGGTAGTTGCGGAGCGTGAGCAGAAACTCGCGACGGTCCGCGGGCAGGTCGAGCCGCAGCATGGAGCGGATCACGGTGTCCGAGGTCGACGGGTCGCCGTTGCCCGTGTAGCGGTCCTTCGGGTCGCACGGCGGCTCGATCTGCCACTTCTCGAACAGCAGTTCCTGCAACTGCTGCGTCGAGCCGGGGTTGAAGGTCTTGGACCCCGCGATGGTCTGCAACTTCTCGCGGTGCCGGTACACCTCGGAGTGGATCGCGCGCTCCTTCTTCACGCGCTCGACCTGATCGACGGGCATCCCGAGCGTGTGCATCTCGGTGCAGATGCCCTGAATGGCGTGGTCGACGGGCACGAGGTGCGCCTGATCGCGGAGTTGCACGTTCCGGTACAGGGGCTCGACGACGCGCGCCGTCACCGCGACGTCCTTCCCGCAGTACTCGTGCAACTGCTCGTCGCTCTCCGCGCCCCACGCCAACTTGTTGCCCTCACGGTCCGTCTTCCACGACGGCGCGTCCGTGTACATCGAGCCGACGAAGCCGAGGTTGTGCGGCAGTTCGCTCTCGCCCGAGAGACGGTGCAGCAGGATGGTGTCGAGCAGCGGCTTCGGCGTGTACCGCTCCTGCTGCTCCATCACCATGCGGTCGTAGGACCCCGCGTTGTGGCCCACCTTGATCTTCGTCTCGTCGAGGAAGAAGTCGCGGAGCACGGCGCGCACGCGCCGCGCCTCGTCAGCCGGGTAGAACTGCGTGTAGCCGTCCTTGCCGAGCAGCCCGACGACCATCACCTCGTCGGGCGTGCCGATGCCGACGCAACGGATCTTCGCCGTCAGCGGCTCGATGCCGTCGGTCTCCAAGTCGTACGCGAAGAACGACACGTTCTGCGCGAGGAACCGCCGCAGGGTCTCCGCGTCGGGGTGGTAGGTGATGCGAGGCGGCGTCCAGCCGAGCGCGCCCGACCACCACCGCACCGCGCGCCCAATGTCGCTGCGGAAGACGTGCGTCCAGCGGCGGGCGCGCATGACGAACGACGGGTGCAGGGTCGGCATGGCGCGGACGGGGCGCCCGTTGGGCGGCGGCTGCGCGACGTCGTCCTTGTTGATCGTCTGGTTGCCCGTCATCCGTTCCACGAGGAAGCCGTCGATCATGCCGCCGCGCACGTCGGAGATCGACGCGCCGATGCCGAGCGCGTTCTTCACGGCCAGCCCGCCGACGAGCAGCATCTTGTCGAAGTCGCGGAGTTCCGCGGTCAGCCGCGGGCGGCAGCAGTCCTGCGGCTGCGACTTGAGGGGCAGCGGCGGCTCGTTCGACCGCGCCCGCCGCGCGTTCTCCTTCAGGATGGCGCGGTTCTCCTTCTGCACCTTCGCGACGACGGCTTCCAACTTGCCGTCGGGGGGACGGCAGAGGAGCGCGTTCGTGATGTGCAGGTCGCGGCGCGAGAGCCCCGCCTGTTCGATCGCCTGATCGAACTCCGTGCCCGCGGCCCCCGTGAAGGGGCGCGCGTTCCGCAGGTCGTCGAGACCGGGGTAGTCCCCGACCACGGCGATCGTCGCAGACGCGCGCGTTTCCGGGGGCACCGGCTTCGCGCATCCGTTGAGCGGGCACAGGTCGCACTTGGCGCCGAACTGGCGGGGCTCGTACGCCATGCCGCTAGACCCGCACCGCGTCGTCGAGAGCGGCGTCCTCGTAGTGCTCGTCGAACTCCTCGGCGGCCTCACGGAACACGCGGAGCGCCCGCTCGGACGCGCTGATCGCGCTCGACAGGTTGTCGTCGATCGCGCGCGTCATCATCGACTGAACGTCGGGGGACGCGTCGATCTGGTAGGACGCGTGCTCCTTCGCCATGCGCGCCGCTTCGATGAGCAGCGAGGTGATGTAGGCGAGGTCGACCGCGGACGCACGGAGCGCGGCAACGTGTTGGGGGACAGCGGGCATCGAGAACTCCAGCAGCAGCGAGTAGAAACGAAGAATGGCCGTCTCTCCGGCCTGTCACGTCTACATGCTGCCCCTCAACAGCACCCCGCGCGTGACGTTCCGCGCCGCATCAGCGTGAAAGGGAAGAGGGCGTGCGATCAGCGCAGGCCGAGCGTCGCGCGGAGGTTCGCGGCGGTCACCGGCGCGGCCCCGTTCGCCACCACCGCGGAGGGCGGCGTGACGGAGGGGGTGGTGACGGCGACGTTCACGGGGGCGGGGGTGCTCACGGTCACCCCACCGCCGCCGGCGACGGCCTCCTCGGCACGCTTGCCGTTGGCCCAGTCGGCGGGCGTCAGGAAGGAGAGGCGGTCGTACTCCTTGCCCGAGCCGTCGGTCGCGGCCTGCTTGTCGACGTAGATGTGCGCCGTGGCGCCGACGAACGAGTCGCGGCCGAAGGACACGGAGCCGTTGTCGAGGACCGCCGCGGTGTAGCCGAAGGACTCGGCCACCGCGCGCCAGCGGGCGAGCGCCAACTTGTCGCTCTCGTTCTCGGGGAGGAACACGTCCGCCGTGCGGGTGATGCCGCCGAAGTCGAGCGTGAACACCGCCTTGGTGAGCGCCTTTCCGTCGCGGGTGTTGACGCCCACGGTGCCGAAGTCCGTGCAGGACGGGTTGTAGTAGCCCTTGTCGAGCGACTTCTTGTTGCCCGAGAGGGCCTTGAGGCCGGCGAGGTTGAGGTTGAGGGTGACGTTGCGGTTGAGGTTGTCCATCTGGGACTCCTTGGGGTGTAGAACCACACTGCGCGGTGGTATGCGCCGCCATGGGGCGGAGGGGACGGGTAAGGTCAGATGAAGGTGGCGAACTTGACGGCGCGGGCGCGGCGCAGCGTGCTGCGGTCCATCGCGTCGCGGATCGTCCAGCGGGCGTGCAGGGGGTGGATGCCCGCCTCCAGCAGCATCTGGTACGACGCGTTCGCCGCGGGGATGTGCTGGTCGATGGGGAGCGTCACCCACTGCTGGGCGAGGCTCTCGACGATCTCCTCCTGCCAGAGCAGGTCCTTGTGCCGCCCGACGATGTAGCCCGCGTCGCGGAGAATCTCGGAGAGGTTCATCGGGGCGGGGTCCACGACGCCGTCGCGGTCCTTCATGACGTAGTTGGGGTCGAGGAAGCAGCGGTACGTCGAGGGCCACGGCTTGCGGTTCGGCTCGTGAACCGCGCGGTAGACCTTGTCGCACATGGCGGGCAACTGCTCGGGCAACTTGCCCGAGAGCGCGGGACCGCCGCGCACGCGGGTGCCGTCGGGCTTCGTGGCGGGCACGGTCTCCCAGCAGTTCACGACGACGTGGCACTTCGCTTCGAGGCGGCACGCGTCGCGGAAGTCGAGGACAATGTCGCGCAGGAGGCCCCACATGCGGAAGCCGCTGGCGCGCTTCTCCACCTTCGCGAAGGTCTGCTCCGCGAGGAAGGAGAGGTCGTCGACCACGATGCTGTCGTACTTGTTGTTCTTGGCTTCCTTGCGGACCAGCGCGGTGGCCTGCTCAATGTCGGTGACGTGGGCGGACGCGGGCTCGTAGCCGCAGACCGAGCGGAGCGGCTTCAGCGCGCCGGGGGCCGCGAGGAAGAGCGCGTTCGGGAACGAGTACCCGCAGTCGGTGGTCTTGCCGACACCGGGCGGCCCGTAGATGCAGACGAAGGCGGGTTCCTTCGGCGGCGGCGGGGTCATCTGGGAGAGCGAGGGGGTCATGGTGCTCCTTATGTACCGAGGTGTATGTCAGTTGTCAACGGGTGCGGTGCGATTCTTTTCGGGTCGGGTCAGGGTTCGGTCAGACGCTGCGTCCCCAGCGGCAGATCTCGCGTGCGGGGCACACGCCGTAGCGGGTGAAGCAGGTGTGCTCGGTCGGGTTTGCGGGCCACTCGTGCGGCGTCAGGTCCATGCTGTCGAGGAGCGCGATGGACTTCTCGGCGTAGTCGATCGTCTTGGGGAACTTCGCGATGAGGTTCGGCGCGGGCTCCATCATGGGACGCTCGAACTTGATCACGTCGCCCGCCTGAATGAGATTCAGAATCACCCCGCCGAAGCGGTCGCCGTACGCGGTCCCGAGCCAGCGGTAGCCGAGCAACTGGCCCGACGTGCTGTAGGCGCGCACCGTACGGCTCTCGATGCGCTGGGTCGACTTGTGGTCGATGAGGTAGACCTTGTCGCCCTGCTCCCACACGAGGTCCACTCGCGCGGTGTAGTAGTGGCCCTCGAAGTGGGCCTCGAAGACTTCCTCGACGTGGAGAACACGGATGCGGTTCTCCTCGGTGAAGTAGCGGGCGATGTACGCCGCCACGACCTCGCGCGCCTTCTCTTCCTGCTCGCGGTTCGAGCCCTTGCGGTTCGCGAGTTCGTGGATGGCCTCGTCGGGCGCGTAGTACGCCTCGGGGTCACGCCCGTTCTGCCGTTCGCGCAGACGGGCGTAGTAGTGCGCGAGCCCGACGTGGATCAACGACCCGAGCGACGTAGCCGCGCTGCCGTCGTTCAGGGGCGAGGTGCCCCCACCGCCGCTGCCCCCACTCCCCGCGCGGTACTTCCACGCGAAGAGTTGCGGGCAGCGGAGGAACGTCTCCACGCGGTGCCAGCCACGCGCGGAGGGTCCGGGGTCGATGAGGATACGGTCGGGTGTCATCTGGCATACCTATCAGGGTGCGGTCAGATCTGCACGTCGCCCTCTTCGATGACGACGCGGCGGAACTTGGTGCTGGTCTTGGTGAGGGTGATGGACTCGATGCCCAACGACTCAAACTGCGCACGCACCAACTGCAGCGCAACCCGCAGGTCGTCCGTCATCCAAGACGGACTGCCGTTACCGATAACGCTAGAAGGTGCCGGAACCGGCTCGGCCTTCGGCATACCGACCGTGCGCGGGGGGTCCATCTTGGCGAACGCCGCCTGCAACTTCTCCGCCGGCGTCGGGGTGCTGACCGGAGCCGGGGCCGGCGTGACGGGTGCCGGGACCGGGGCCGGAGCCACGGGCGCGGCTGCCGCCGCCGTGGTGACGGCGGACGGGTAGCCGGCGCTGGTGCCGTACATCTCCGCGACGTGGGGCTTCGGCTCGAAGCCGTACGACATGCACGCCGCGACGTACGCCGTGAGGTTCACGGTCGCCTTGGCGTTCGCTCCGCGGCCGAACGTGACGCCGAACTCGCGACGCATCTGGCTCGCCAGCGCGGGGTCGAGGCTGTCGCCCGACGTGTAGTTGTGCTCCGCGGCGTAGGAGAAGATGAGGATCTCCAAGTCGGAGTTGCTGATCGCGGGGCTCTCCACAAAGCAGGACGCGTAGAACTTCCGACGCTCCTTGGTCGGGAAGGTGCCACCCACGGCGAGCGGCGGGGTCTTGATGATCTCGGGGAACCCGGCGCGGACAAGCCGGCTGCTGCTCTCCGCCCACTTGCGGGTCCCATTGACCAGCGTGATGTTGCTGGCCTTCGCGAGCGACACCGCCGCGTTCGACAGGTTGTGACCCACCATGTCCGTCGCGACGTACACGCAGTTCAGACCCGTCGGAAGGCTGGTAGGGGGCTGGCGCATCTTCCAGTCCCAGTGACCCACGACAAGCATCCCGTGGCGGGCAAGGTTGCTGGAGAGCGTCCCCTGCACAAAGCGATGTTCACCGCCGACAACAAGCACGGTGATGGGGTTGGTGGGGGCAGGGGCGGCTGTGGGCTTCGACATGGTGTGGTCCTTGGTCTGGGGCTTGATGGTGACTTCGATCCAGCCACCGTGGCGGGACCGTACATACCTTCTACTTGAGGGTCGGACAGGCGTCAAGCCTGTAGGTGCAGATTTTCTAGTCGTCGTCATCGTCCTCCGGTGCGTCTGCGAGTTTAGCGAGGATGGAAGAGGCGATCGCCGCGGGGTCCTCCATCCCCGCGATCGTCGTGTCGGCGCCCGAGAGGGAGCCGCTGTTGGCAACGCGGGTCGCGCCCGCGATCTTGTCGAGCAGGATGCCAGCGACGTGTTCGTCGACCGTGCCTTCCGCGATGACGTAGTAGATGATGACGGGCCGGTCCTGCCCACGGCGGGTGAAGCGGCCTTCCCACTGCTCCAACTGGCCCGGCGTGTACGGGAGCATGACGAAGAAGGCGGCGTCGGTGCGCTGGAGGTTGAGCGACTCGCCGAAGGCGTCGCCCGTGCCGACCAGCACGCAGGGTCCGGGGTGTTCCATGTACTCGTCCACGATGCGCTGGCGGATCTCGGGAGAGGAGTCGCCGTGCGCGTGCCAGAGGGTCACGTCCTTGCCGACCGCCTTGCGGGTGGCCTCGGCGAACTTCTCGCAGTCTGCGCGGCGCCCCGTGAACACGACGACCTTCTGGCCGCTCTCCGTGTGGGACTCGATGCGCTCGATCGCCTTGCGCCGCTTGCGCGCCGCCGCCTCGGCAAGCCGCACCTCCAGCACGGCGGTAGGACCACGCTTCATGGCGTTCGCCATCTCACGCGCCCAGCCCGTGCCGACCTTGTCCTGCTCCTGCGGGCTGACGTAGATGCTCTCGCGACGCTTCGCCGGCAGTTGCGCGTGGGTCACGTTGTAGCCGACGCGGTGAACGACGTAGGAGAGCCGCTCCAGCAACTCCTCGACGTTCGAGACGCCGCTGGTGTCGAGGCCCCCGTAGAGGTTGGTCTTGGCGTCGCAGTACCGCTGGACGAACTGAAGGCGCGTGCCCCACGCGCCGGGCTCGATGAGGTCGAGTTGCGCCCAGAGGTCGTCCACGCGGTTCTTCACGGGGGTCGCGGTCGTGGCGAGCCGGCGGGCCGCGGCGCGCGACACGCGCGCCGCGGCGGTCGCGATGTTCGGGACAGGTGCGAAGGCGATCTCGGTCCCGTCGTCCTTGGTCTTCTTGAAGCCGCCCATGGGGAGAGGCTGGTCCGCGGGCACGGTCTGCCACCGCTTGTGCCCCTTGCCCTTGTGGCTCTCGTCGAAGATGACGGCTGCGGGGGTCACGTTCGCGAGGATGCTGTCGATGTAGTCAGGCAGCGCCTCCCAGCCCACGATGATGTAGGGCCGCTTCCCGTTCTCCGCACACCACGCGACGTAGGCTTCCAGCGACTTGAACTTGTCGCGCTTCCGCACCTCGGCGGCGGGCTTGCAGACGTAGGGCTCGACGGTGTGGCTGAACTTCACGACCTCGCGAGACATCTGGACGCGTGCCGCGGCGCGGGTCACGAACAGCACGGGGCCGGGCGCCAGCAGGCTCCACACGATCGCGGACAGGCTCTTGCCGCTCCCCGTGGGGTGATGCAGGAGCGCGCCGCTGCGGTCCGCCGCGAACGCGACGCCCTCGCGCTGGTAGTCCGTGAGGTACTCGGGCACCCAGTCACGGAGGTCGGCGTAGGACATAGCGAGAGGTACCCGTTCGGGGTGCACGGTCACCCCCATGAGGATGCCCGCCTCGACGAACTTCAGCCCAAGCGACGTGGCGGTGTTCATGGGGCAGAAGACCGTGCGGCCCCGGACGCGCACGCCGGGGATCGCGACGAGGGCCTTCAGCACGTCGTCTGGCAATATCGTGGTCAGGGTGAAGCGTGCGGTCTGCATGAGGTCTTCGTTAGCCTGCGGAGACGCATTTGACAAGGGCACGGGCAGCGCGGGCGTGTAGGTTCTCCCCATGTCGGCCCCCTGCACGCTTCAGAACAACGAAGTCGTGGACCGCGATTCCGCGGAGGGGTCCGACCCGTGCGCGTCGCTCGAACAGGGCTCCCTCTTCCAGTTCGAGTTCCCCGCACCCGCTCCCCCCGTCCCGGAGGTTCCCGTGGAACCGATCCCCGTCCCCGCGCCCGTCGTCCCCGCCGCTCCCGTCGAGCCCGCCACTCTCACTGCAACCACCGCTCCCGCGCCCGTCGCTCCGACCGCTTCCGACCTCGGCGCGCTCGCGCAGCAGGGCGGCGGCGGGATGACGGGCATCGTGCTCGCCGTCATCGCCGTCGCGGGCGGCGGCGCGGCGATGAAGTTCTACTCCCAGCGCTCCGAGCAGAGCCACGAACTCGCGAAGGAGAAACTGAAGATGGAGCAGGCCGCGCAGGGGCTCAACGGTGTGCAGCCCCCGCCCTGTCAGGCCGCGAACACCGCCATCGAGCAGCGGCTCGCCGCGCTTACCGCGCGCGTCGAGGCCGCCGAGGCGAAGGCCGCCGCCGCCGAGAAGAAGACCATGAGCCTCGGGGGCGAGTTCGACCCCGAGGATGTCGAGCGCCGTATCAAGCGTGTCGAGCGCCAGATCAAGGCGCTGAACGAGGAGAAGTAGATGGAACCCGTCGTCCCCGGTACGTTGCCTACAGAGGCACCCGTCCATGTCGAACCTTCCCCCAGCGCCGCTCCTGTGGACGCTGTCCCTGCTGGCGCAGGACCTGAACCCGCTCCCGCCGCTGCGGTCGCGGGCGACGCTGCTGGCGTACAGGCTGAACCCGTCGCTGCGGTTCCTGCTCTGACGAAGGCGACTACCGAGCCGCCCGCCCGCATCTACCCGTCGCTCTACGACCAGACGAGCACCACGATCGTCGCGGTGCTGCTCGGAGCGGGCATCATCGCCGGCGTGCAGTACGTCGTTCACCGGATCTACGCGACCGCGAAGTCCCCGCACGACGCGCTCACGCAGTTCGCGACGAAGATGGTCGCCCTCATCATCGCGGTGTTCCTCGCCGATGTCCTGCTCGCCGGGCCCGACACGTCGCTGCTCTCCGATCAGGACCACACGCAGATCATCGACTTCGTGCGGCAGACCGTCCTCATGGTGTTCTCGTTCTTCTTTGGACGCAGCACCGCAACGGCTTCCGAGCCGCCCGCCCCCTCGACCCCCACGGAGTAGCCCATGCCCATCACCTACACGCCCGCCCAGCGCCACGCGATCAACGGCGTCCTCTCCATCTTCGAGACGGGTCGGATGCCGACCGCCGCCTCGTACTCGACCTGCACCATCCTGCCGGACGGCGCGGGCATCTCCTACGGCACGCACCAGAGCACCGACCGCGCTGGCTCGCTCGACGCCATCGTGAAGCGGTACATCGAACTCGGCGGCGTGCACGCCGCGGCTCTCCAGCCGTACCTGCCGTACTTCGCCGCCAACGAGTCCGCCGCGGAGCCGCCCAAGGGTCCGTGGTCCGCGAAGACGCGCGCCGTGATCGACATCCTCAAGGCCGCGGGCGCTGACCCCAAGATGCAGCAGGCGCAGGAGGAGGTGTTCGACCGCGACTACTTCATGCCCGCGGTCAACCACGCGAACCAGATCGGGCTCACGAAGGCGCTCTCCCTGCTCGTCGTGTACGACACCTGCATCCACTCCGGCCCCGGCGGCGTGACGATGATCCGCAATATGTTCGCGGCGAAGTCCCCCGCGAACGGCGGCACGGAAGCGGAGTGGGTCAAGGCGTACCTCAACGCGCGCCGCAACTGGCTCGCGACCCACAAGATGACGATCCTGCACGGCACCGTGTACCGCATGGACGCGCTGAAGGCTCTCGTGGACGCGGGCAACTGGGACCTCGTGATGCCGTTCAAGATCCGCACGGTGACGGTGGCCTGATGCGCGGAGTGGTCGCACTCCTGCTCCTCCTGCTCCCCGCACACGCGGGCGAGCAGGAAGACTGCGGCCTTCTTCCGGGTGAGGTCTACCGTGCGGACGCACAACATCTCCTCCGTCCCGACGGGACGGTGATCGAGAACTGGACGGGCTGCTACATCCCGGTCGGGGCGGCGCTCTCGTTCGGCATCGTCGAGGTGCCGCCCCCCGTGGAACGGGTGACGAAGGTCGTGCTGAAGGTGACGCCGCCTTGCGGCGCCGAGGCGCTGTGGTCCGCGACCGCGATCCCACAGGCCAAGACCTTCTTCCTCGCGAAGGGCGTCAGCGAGGACGCGCTCGTGGTCGAGTCGCTGGCTTGCGCGGCGCGTCCGCGGATCGAGGCGTCGGTGATCGAGGTTTCGGAGGAACCGCGTCCCGCAGCGCCGTGATCAGCATCTTCCCGGTGGTGCAGCCGACCGTGAGCATGTCGCGCTCGCCGACCCCGTCGAAGATGGGACGCACTTCCAGCACGCAGGTCGCGCAGCGGGCTGCGTGGGCGTCGAGCGCCAACCGCGTCTCGTGGTGCTGCTCCCATGGCCAGAAGATCTCGACGGACTCCGAGTCGGGGATGCGGTGCCACAGCAGGTTGTGCATGACGCCCATGTAACGTCACTTCTTGCCGCGTGCTTGGATCGTCAAGTCCCAGAGCCGGTCGCGCAGTTCCGCGTTCGCACGGTCCGCGGAGAGCGCGTCGATGATCTGGTCGAGCGTCTCCACCGGCAGCACGACGTGCGGCGCGGTCGGCTCCACGGGGCAGTTCGCCCCGCAGAGGTCGATCTGCCCGTCCGCGGTGACGTGCGCGTGGATCACCGCAACCCCAGCAGGTTGAGGATCGACCGCTTCCACGCGGGGAGGTCCTCGACCATCGGCAGCGGGCCGTCGTACTTCTGCGCGCGGGTCCGCAGACGCTCGATGTCGTGCTCGGTCAGCAGCCACGTCTCGTAGAGACCGTCATCGGTCCGCACGGTGACGTAGTGGTAGCGGTCAACGGGGATGATCGTTCCGACTGCGGGGATGCGCGTTCCCATGTCTACTCCTCTGTCGCGTAGGTGTTGTTCCACTCGGCTTCCAGCGCATCGAGTACCACGCTGTCGGGAACGCGGTCGATCCCGACCCGCGTCTGGAGTGTCCTGTAGAGCGCACGCGCCTCGCTGTGCGTCCCGTCGCACGCCACGCACCCGTCGAGGATGGAGCAGATGTCGTAGTCCGCGCCCGCCCTCTCGTGGCACCAGAGGTCGAGGCCCATGTAGGTGGTGCCGTCGACCATGACGGTCAGCGAGATCGCCTTGTCGGGGCTCTTGACGTAATAGAACAGCGTGCTGCCGTTGTCTTCGGAGTGTCGGGTGAGAGTCATGGTAGGGTCCTTTGTGGTTTGCACGCTTGGCGTGCGGGGGGTCAGTTCTCCGCGGGCGATTTCGTCGTCGAGTCCCATCACAGGCGCCACGGCGGGCGGGAGGGGTCGAACCGGCTCCAGCCTTCGTTGCCTGTCGCGGTCCCGTCGCGGGTGCAGTACCAGTTGATCATGCCGTCGTCGCGGACGCGGACTTCGAGGTGGATGGTGTCTGTCCGCCAGTTCAGCAGGATGAAGTCGTCGGGGCTGTACCGGACCTGCGGCTCGCTGCCGCAGATGAGCGACCCTCGCGCGGCGACGCGGAAGCCCACGTAGAGGGACTCACGCGTCATACGATGACTTCCGCGTTCAGCGTGATGGTGCCGCCATCGAGGATGACGCCGGGCGAGACGTCGAGCGCCTTCGCGATCTTGTAGATGGTGTCGATCTGCGTTCCCTGCCCGCGGGTCTCCGTGGCGTAGATGCCGGCGTAGGTCAGGCCGGTCGCGTCGGCGAGGTCGTCGCGCGACATGCCGCGCACCTGCCGGATGCGGGCGATGCGGTCACCGACCGCGTTGAGGAACTCGATCAGGTCGTGGGTCTTCTCGGACATGGGCCTCCTTGGGTGCCACCTTTAGATTAACCCCGGTTTCCTGTCCGTCAAGGACTTTCTACACATGAAGTTCGAGCCGCAGCACTGCGAAGATGTTGTGGAAGAAGGTAATGAACGCGACCTTGACCAGCAGTTCCACGAGGAAGTGCGCGACGCTCGCCGCGTTCACGGCTTGTCCCTACGGTGTTCGCCTCGCTCGATCGCGTCTGCGAGTTCGTCGAGCCGCGCTCCACGCACGAACGCCACCGCGTCTTCTCGCTCGCGGCGGGCGTCCTGCGCGTTGAGGTTCTCCGCCCGCGCGGCCTCCTCGGCCCAGCGGCGCATCTCGTGCACCTCTGCGCGTAGCCGCTCGATCTCCGCGAGACAGTCGGCGTGCAGGTTCGGCACGACGTAGGCGGGGCCGTAGTTGATCTGCTGGCCGTACCGCTGGGCGTTGCCAATGCGGCACCCGTTTACACGGCACCACGGGTCGGAACAGGCACAGACGGTCATGATGGTCTTCTCGGTCATGGCTCCCCCTCGCGGCGGTGCTCGCCGTCAGTCAGTTTCGCGGCCCGCCATGCTCTCCAGTCGATAGACACGCCGTCGCGCGGCATGAGCATCAACTGAAGATCTGAAACGACGCCCACAAGTTCGTCGTCCAAGTACACGCTCGTCATGCATCGCGACACATCGCGTACCGTCCACAGCACGCCTTCCGGGCGGTCTCCGACTTCCTTCACTTGTCCTCCTCGCGGCGGTGCGCGCTACGTTCGATGCAGTTGTGCGGTGCAACCGGGCCGTGCTCGTGCCCTTCCATCACGCCCCAGCGGTGGAACGAGAACACCGCTCACCGACCCGGAAACATGCGCTGGAAGTCATCGACCATGCGCCGGGTGTCGCGCTTGACCGTCCACCAGACCCACGCCACAAGCCCGCACGCCAATAGCGCGAAGGATGCCGCCCACACGTTCATCGCTCCTCCTCGCGTGTCTTGAGTTCGTCGTTGGTCATGTGGTCTCGTTCGCCGCAGCGCGGAGGCGTTCCAGTTCCAGCAACCGACCGAGCGCGACATTGGGGTCGTCCGTCCACTCGATGCCGTTGTAGCGGTCGAGGTCGGTGAGGAAGGCGTCAGCGCGGACTTGTCGCCAGCGATGCATCAGCACATCCCCCCGCACGGACGTTCCCCGCAGATACCAGTAGTCGTCGTCCTTATAGGTGAGTTGCAGCGGGTGCGTGAGGTCGTATGTGACTCGGTCGTCGGGCACGCGCTCGTTACACAGGCGGGCGAGGTCGATCATGTCGTCGGTCATGGCTCCTCCTCGCGGCGGTGCCAGCCGCGCTGAATGTTGGTCGCGAGCAGCCGCAGGTGATCACCGATACCACGCGGCCCGAGCGTGTTGACGCCCGCCGCTAACTCACTCAAGTATGCCACCGTCGCCTTACGCTCCTCGCGAACGGCCTGCTCGATTGCCTCGGTTATCTCTGCGGCCAACTGCTCCCGCAGTTGCACGAGCGCGGTACGGACGGCGTCTTCGGATACTTGGCTCATGGCGTGTCCTTGTAGGTGGGAAGGAAGAGAAGAGCGACGGCTGCGTCGATGATGGATGGCGGGAAGCCAGCGTCGCGCGCGGCCTGCTCGCAGGACGGGTCGAGGGTATTGACCTCGAACGCGAAGGTCATGTCCCCGCGTCCCGTCTCGGCAGTCACGGTGACACCGAAACCCGGCCCACCGTCCTGTCGGTGCAGCCGCCACGCGGAGGGGGAGGTGGGCAGGTTCATCACTTGTTCCCCTTGCGGCGGTGCTCGCCGCGTTCGAGACCACCAACGATACGAAGCAAGAGGCCCCGCGCGTGACCGTCTGGTGTATCTGCTGCGTCGCGGAGCCACGCCACCACGGCGGCGCGCTCCTCGGCCTTGGCAGTAGCGATAATCGTTGCGATGGCTTCGACGTCTCGCGCTGCCCACGAGGACACCGCAGCAAGGTGCCTCGCCATCTTCCAGTCCGCTTCTTCTGGCTCTGTCATTTCTCCTCCTCGCGGCGGTGCTCGCCGCGCTCGATGTCAGCGGCGATGTTGCGGCGCACGTTGCAGTACGCGCAGAACCGATCCTCATGCCCAGGTGACCTGCATTCTGCACGCAGCCACGCCACCACGGCGGCGCGCTCCCCGCGGGCCTTC
>Ga0181343_1000747_pt1 | contig 13613 bp, 5 predicted proteins | sample Su13VDMLBSD_FD_130110 | JGI IMG/M metagenome (GOLD analysis project Ga0181343, IMG submission 130110) | Freshwater viral communities from Lake Michigan, USA - Su13.VD.MLB.S.D | ecosystem: Environmental > Aquatic > Freshwater > Lake | place: USA: Michigan | collected 2013-07-15 | reverse complement strand
GATGATAGTAGAAAGTCTACATCGTAACCACTTGATTTTAAAAGATTTACAATAGCGCAAATCTGAGCCTTTAGAACTGTCTTTAGTTCAGAACCATCCCTTTCAGCGTACCCTACAAATTCCTTTGATCCTTCTTCACTAAAACTAGCTGTTGCTGAGTAGAAGCTACCCTGGCTCTTGTTCGATTTTAGAACAATGGTTTGCTCGATTTTAGAACAAATGTCGTTCAATACCTCCTGCTCCTCTGTTAAAGGATTAGGATACTTAATACTTATTTTCATTGCTTACTTTGCTTTTGTGAGCTTCTTGTACATCACAACGCAAGTAAAGATAGCAACTGCAATAGAACCTAACAAGGAAACAATTCTCAATGTAGCCTCAAGACTCTCTAACCATGAAGGTACAGAAAGCATTACGGAAGCTATTAGTCCACCTGTTCCTTTTAAAGCCACGTCAGTAGTATTTATATGGTCTTGCATGAAATGAACAATCTTGCTCATATTGCAAATATAAGTCAGTAAGAATTAATTAATCTTTGGACTTTTTATTTAATTTCCTCGTACTTGATTATCTTACCATCCTGCATTACTGCTCTTAGTCCAAAGTCCTCTAGTTTAGGCTCCTCAAAAGAACGACCTAATAATTCACTTCCAGCCTTATCTTCTGCATACTGTTGAGCGTAGACAGATCTAAATAAAGATTGAACTCTTGAGTCTGAATTATTTAAAGCGTCATTAACTTCCTCATCAGATAATAAACTACTCTTATTTGTCTCAATATCCTTTTTGAACAACTGGTCTAAAGCTGATGATTTTGGAATACCACCTTGCAATCCGTTCTCTAAATAAGTCATTATCTTAGCCTCATCCTGCATTAATTTCAACTTCACTTTAGCGTCAGTAATTTTACCAGACTTAATTAAATCTTCAATCTCAGGCTTTCTTTGATTCATTAATTCAATCATCTTTGTAGTAGCCTGTTCAGATAACTCTGCATTTCTTTCTTCAGTAAACTGAGAATCTGAAATAGAAACTTCTTTAACAGGAGTCATATTAACACTATCCCATATAGCTCTACCACCAATACTGGTAGCATCTTCCAACTGAACATCCATGTAATTTTTAAGCTCTTTAGTTCCAGGAATATAACCACCAAATTGAGTCATGGCTACAAGATTACCCATATAAACCAAGCTTGATAATAATTGAGCCATCTCATACTCTTCTGGAGTTAAATCTCTACCATCGTTTAAATTCATTTGCTCTCCAAGCCTTGTTATCAAAGAGGTTACGCTAACATTCTGTTTTCCAGCCATAGCCTCTAATTCGTTAAAAACTAGGTTTGAAATCTCTTTGTATTGCGCCCCTACAAATGCTTCGGAAATATCCTTCTTAGATTTGATAGGTCTTATATACATTCTACCCATCATATCCTCCACATCCCTTTTAAGCTTAGGATCTTCAATAGCATTATATCCGTAACCAAGAGCGAAATTTAATAAAATCCGACCAACAGCATTTTGAGATGAGGACCAGAATGTTACAATTCCATCTACAACGCTTTTTATAACAAAATCCTTAACTCCCTCTGCTGAATTTAGTGCTTTTAATTGCTCTTTTGCTTTCTCTTTTTCATCATCATCACCAAGAAATGCTAATGTCATATTTTTAACAAGAGCAGCAAATACTGAATAAGAAACTAAAGCTGCTGTAACACGCATTATTTTTCTAGTTCCTTTACCAAATTGTCCATTAGCTATCTCTCTACTACCTATAATACCCTGTTGAAAGTCATTAAATAGATAACCATTAAAGAATCCTAAGAATATACCTGCTGCTGAGTCAGAATCAACAGGTTTCCCTAAAAATTTGTTAGCGTATGGAATGTATATACCTGCTAAAACTTTTTGCCTTGATTGAGCTTTTAAAGCACCTCTTAGCACAGATTGAAGCTCTTTATCAGCCATAGCTCCAGCCTCTTTTATAGCGTAAAAATACTTATCATCATTCAAGAATGAATCGTTCCATTTCTCACCTGTTAGTACTTCAAACTCATCCATAAATGAAGGAAACCAAATAGCACTTGAAAACAATCCATCTGTTAAACCATTTACAAATTCATTTAACTTTCTTAAATTATTCTCAGTCTTTAATATCTCACCTCCTTCTAAATGTACGTTTTGAGCTGATCTAAATCTAGTTTTTTCAAGTAGCGGACTACCAACTTTTTCCATTGCCTTTTGCGCTCTTGACTTATCCTTGCCCATACCTGTTCTTATCAAGTTTATTGGGTTTTTAAAAGCGGCAATAGATAACTGAACTGTATTTGTTAATAATTCAGCTATAACCCTAGTTCCAATCAATAATTTAGATGATGTTGCTGAGCTGAACTTAGACATAGCTTTAGTTAAAGCATCCGAGTTCTTGTTAAGCTCAAAGTTCATTCTAGACTTCTCATTATTAATAATAACACCAAGAACTTTTGATTCCCCTGTTGGGGTATCTTGATCTTCTCTGAATTGTCTAGCAATCTCATTAAGCTCTTTTAGTCTTTTAGTAAGAAAATAATCTTTAGAAACATCAGAAACATGATCCATCACAAGAGAATCCATGTTGAAATTAATAGCTTTAGAAGCTAATGGTACTTCTGAAATTCTTTCGTATGTAGAGCCAGCACGGGTACTTAATTTATTATTACCTGACGAAGGAACAGCATCACTCATTCCAGAACCTGCATCATATAAATAGCTATGAGGAATATACATATCATTCACCATCCCATTTATATTTCTTAATGAATTAGCCGCAACTCCATAAGGAGCTGTTTCATTAAAAGTATCTCTAGCTGCTTGGTATGTTTTTAATACATTAGCGTCAAATATTGTAGAAGCATTTGGTGAATTAAAAGCCTCATATATCTTAGAGTAATCTAAATCTCCAAATGTAGCTTTAGCAGGATCAACACCATCTTTTAAGAAGCTTGGATTAGATAAGAATGAATTGTATATCTCTTCAATAAGTTCAAGGTCTCCATTATCTTTATAAATCCTTCTTACATCTTCATTCTTTAATTGCTCTCCAATATAATCTATTGCAGGCTTATTAGCTTTTGAACTATTAAAACCATGCTCTAAAAAATGAGCAAGCATACCTGCTGAATACCTATTTTTAAGAACGTCTTTCTTCTTAATCTTAGGCATCTTATCCATGTATGCGTTCATAAGTTTTGTTTGAAAACGCCTCATGGATGATATAGCTACGTCAGTTGGATTCAATATAAACTTAAATATTGAAGAATCTTTTGTTATACCTAAGATACCTTCGTAGTTTTGAACCTCGTTTAACTGAAGTATATTCTTTAAATTTTCAGCCCAATTACTAAATGAAAACTTCTCTTTTAACTTAGCTATAGAACCTTTCAACTTATTAACAATACCTTGACCTTTTACCTCAGCCTTTCTTAAAATAGCATTAGCTTGAGATTCCGCTAAGAATCCATCTAAAGCCACATCAGAAACTCTTTCAAGTGTTATCAAATCTTCTACTTGTAATTCTCTAAGGAATTCAGGGAAGTTATTAACAATCCTCTTTAGATTAGCTAAAACCTCCTTCTCAGTAGTAGTCATACCGGAATCATCTACATTATTTAGATTATCCTTAATTCTAGCTATTGATATATCCTTTAACGCTTTTATCTCATTCTCATACTTTTGTTCATACTGCCTTTGATTTTTATTCATTTTGAACAAATCATCAGAGTATTTATTGTAATCCGCTTCACTAATTAACTCATTAGAATAAAGGTCATTGAGTAGCTTTTGAGCCTGACTCATTTTATTCCTAAATTTTAGATACCCATCAAATGATTGTAATGCACTAACACTAAACAACGCATCTATATCCTTCAATATTTCAGCGAATTTAGAAGCTGCATCTCTATCAAGTTTAATTAGCTTAGCAAGTTCATTAGTAGCTTCAACAACTGCCTTAGCTTCTAAAACAGTATCAAATAGAGTCTTTCCGTTAGGCAATACCTTAAACATTGCCATAGGATTAGGTGTAGCTGTATTCAACTCTTGCAAAGCATCTGAATAAGCCTCTAACTCCTCGTCAGTAAGCGTTTGGTTGCCATCAGCGTCAAATAAAGGTAAAGATGTAAATTCCCTAAGCTGATTAGTAAATCTATTAACCTTGCGCTTCCTAGCCCCTTTCTTGTTCTTTTCAATATTCTCCAACGCTGCCTCAAATTCAGAATCTGAAACAACCTTATTTATAAAAGCCTCAAAGTTATCTAAATGCTCTTGGGTTTTAATAGCTGTAATCTTATTTGATATAACCTTCAATACAGAAGGAGATACCTTTCTCTTTAAATCAGCATCTTGAACGAACTTGTTAGCAACATCTCTTAATTGTAGTTTTATTTTACTAGAACTACTACCTTCCTTCTCTATCGTTTTCAATACGGATTTAAGGTTCTTATTAAGCATCTTGATCTTATCTTCAAGATTCGCTATAACACCCTTAGCCGCTGATTTTAACGTCCTTAATTGCTCTGTAAGAATAGCTTTTTGCAATAATGCTGATTGCGTCTTTTTAGTAGCAGAAACCCTTGCTCTTTCTAAAGCTCTGCTAGATACTTTTTTAATAGGGAGTTCAACACCAATAGTCTTTGCTAATTCTTCAATACCACCAGCAGCTAAGTACGCCTTAGCTTCTTGTTCATTTTGGAACTCTAAAAACTTACCATCAGGTAAAGGTATTCTTATGGTGCAAACTCTCTTCTTAGCCATTATTGTTTCATTTCTTGGTCAAAGATAATCAATCCGCAAGTATCGTCTTTTACTATTTCTAAACGAGCAATCAAATCTCCATACTCCCCAACAGCCTTGCGTTGAATTTCAATAAATTCTAAGATAGCCTGCTGAACAATAGGATCTCCCATAGAGTAGATTCCAGTATAGAACATAAGAAGCTTCTTCTCTGTTTCAAAAGCCTGTTTCAACATCTCCATCAAGGACTCAGGAGCCTCGTTAATTTCAGGAGTAGATGGCATCATAGCCTCAACACCAACGTCATTAAGGAAGTCTACAAGCTTCTGGAAATGAGTAAGCTCATCATTGCTCTCATGTAAAAAGAAAGATTGAGTACCAAAGTAACCCAAGAATTGACATTTAGTAGCAAACTGTCTGTAAAGATGGCTTGCATACATCTCCTTTTCCAATGCTTGAAGCAACTGCCCAGCAGCATCCGCTGATATAATTTCTGCTTTCATATTTTTTATTTTCTAATAATTTCTATTGTACAAGTCTTGATTGCTCCTAGCTTATCTAGAATATTGTCAAAGTTACTATCTATATCGACAACTCTTTCACCTAAAGCACCATATTTTTCAATAAATTCTCTTTTAGCATCTAACTTATCAATACCAGGTTTACTCATAATATCCTCGTATTCTTTGATAGCTGATTGAGTTTCTTCCTCTGTAAACTCTGATGTTTCTGCAACCTCTTGCTCAACTTCTTGAGCCTGTACTGTTTCAGAAGGAGTTTCTTTTACCTCTTCAACATTAGATTCTTTTTTTGTCTTTGCTTCATAATCTTGCAATACGGTTACTTCACCAAAATTAAAGCCACCGGAAGATGATGATAAGTTTTTAAATAAATCAATGGATTTTTCACCAACCTTTTTACCAACTTCTTTTATTTCAAGATTAACTTGTAATTCCTGTCTAACATAATCAGTACCTGTATCAAGGACTTCAACATCCATAGCGTAAAACTGACCGTATGATTTTCTCAAACCAGATAGGACTTTAAATACATATACAGCATCACCAATCCTTCTTGAATAAACATCTCCAACTTTTAAATCTTGACCACGCTTTTTAACCGTTTTAAAATCCTTAGCTTTTATATTCTGACCTCTATTTTCTTTAGCATTTTTATTATACTCTCTTACTTTAGCTTCTTCTTTAGCTCTTTTTTCTTGATCTGATTCAACCTCAGTAGCTTTTTCTTCCTTAACCTCTTGAGCTTGGGGGGTAGGAGATGTTTTTTCTTTTTTACCTAATAGTTCATCAATATTATTCTTATTTAAATTGCTTTGATTAAGTATTTTAATTTGATTTGGGTCAAGCACAAAATATTCCTTACCACCTCTATAATTTGTTCTAATTGCCCCATCATAGCCATTCATCATTAAATACCTATTAATTGAACCTTCAACTCCGTATTCTTTTATTAAATCATAATACTCTTCTTCATTTACAATTAATGGATTTTTAAGCATAATATTAGCCTCTATAACATTTTCATTTTCAGGAATAATAGATTTAGCTAATTTATCTGAATCTGCAAAATAAACACCTTCACCCCAAGATCCCCTTACGCTTGGTCTAAACTCATTACCTTCAAATATTTTACTTTTAGATGCGTGATAAACACTTATAGGTTCTCCTTTTTCATCTACTGCTTTATTACCAGCCTTAGAAGAAAAATCTCTTTCCAACTCCTCATTAGTTGCTTCTACTTTCTGTTCAGTAGCAGGCTTAGCCTTCTCTGAAGCCTTTTGTTGCTCTACAAAGGCTTTAAACGCCTCGATATTCTCCTTAGTCCCAATAGGAATAACCTGATCAGCGGAAGTGGGTACAAACTCTCTATAGTTCATGTCAGCCCCGATAGCTGGAGATAAATCATCTGTTACAACAATGTCTGCCCCTTCTCCCTTTACTGCATTAGTATCAACTTGCTGAACCTCATCAAATGAAGCTTTCTTAGGAGCGTTACCAAATACAATGGCTGCAAAAGTATTATCTTGCTTATATGTATCCTCAGCGTTCTTTCTTGTATTAGTATAATACTGCCCTTCTCTTGGTGTTAATTCAGGCTTCTTTGTATTATGCCAAGCTATTCGGCTAAAAGCGGCTTTAGGAGCTAATGATCTAAGGAATTGCTTAAATTGCTCCTTAGTTCCAATACTCTTAATCTCATCATTAAAGTCATAAATCTCATTAATAGACTCATCCTCATCTTTCTGATTTTGCTCCTCTACTTTAGCTTTTTGCTCTGGAGTAACATCCTCAGAGAATGATTCTTGATTTAATGTGGTTACACCCTCTTGGGTAGCTTCTTGATTAACTCTTTTTACATCATCTAACTTTCTTTTTATCACAGCAGCAGCATCTTCTTCAGAGAACCCATCAGATGCAAATTCATTAGATATTTTTTTCAATAATTCTTTAAAAGAACCCCCTTGATCCATGTACGCTCTTGCAGACTCTCTTAGTTTTAAACCATCAGAATAAGAAGAAGATGGGTTTCCAAAAAATGCATCTTTAAAATCTTTTTCAGATTCATTTAAAGAAACTTCTCCAGAGTATTTATCTACGATTGATTTAACCTTTCTAGCTTCAGTGTTGTCAATATAAGCACTAAATCCATTAGGCATAGTTTTATTTTTCTCTATTAAAGAATCTAAAATAGATTTTATAGATTCTAATGGAGCGTTCATAATACTCTTCCATTCTCTATTCTCTAATTCCTTGTCTATTTTATTGAATAGAGATTTATCTTTTTCATCCTTCGATTTTTCTATTTCATATTGCTTTTTCTCTAATTCATCGGATGACATAGATTTAATATCAACTACTTCTTCTTCTACACCCTCTTGGCTGACTTCTTGACCTTCTTGGGTAACTTTTTCCCCTTGGACATCTTGTCCCATTCCTTGAGGTTCACCCCCTGTTTCTGTAGTTGCTCCTTGTTGGCGTGGAAGAACTTCCTCTGCGCTTGGCTCTTGTATGGCATTCTCTTCTTTTTTTAAATCTTTAGCATGAATGGCGTTTACAGGAGCTTGCTCAACAGCAGGCTTATTCTTGTTATGCAACTCCAATTCAATTTCATCTTTAATCCTAGCTTTATCAGCCTTATCTATCTCACTATTTAGAATCTCTAATCTTCTAGCATCTTCTTCAGAAATGTTAGATATATCCTCAGTCTTAGGATCTGTGATATTGTAGTTAGAATAAATTTGGCTCTTTAAACCATCTAACTCATTAATCCTTTTAGTGTTGCTATCAATACCCTGCTTAATCTCACCCTCTTTAGTTGACCATTCCTCCTCTTCTTTTGTTTTAGGTCTTGAAGCCTCATCCAATTCTATTTCGTTTATGGTTTCAGTATCAGCCTTATTAATATCCTCAGTAGCTTCTCTAATTGCTTCTGCGGCTATTTCTTGTTGGTCAGGAGGTAGTTGGTCAAAAGACTTTTTAGATTGAGCTGTAAATACATCTCCGACATAATTACCAGCACCAAATCCCAAACCCATAACATAAGATGCTACTACAAATTGAGTCATAGCATCAGCGTCAGGGAATCTTTTAGAAAACTCCTTTTTAAATGCTTCAAAACTATCACTTTGCTTATATATGCTAGTCAACTCCTCACCCATTTCTTGAGTAACCTCACCAGTAGGTCTTGCAATCAATACAGAACCAACCTTTTGAATTTGCTTAATTGCTTCAGGGGCTTTATTTCCAAAAGTTCCCTGCAACATATAAACATAATCATCTACTCCGTTCTCTTTAGTTAAACCTTGCAATGCCATCCTAACATCATCCCTCTGCGCTCCCAAAACTTCTAATACAGCAGCTTCTTCTTTTGTATATGCTTTTCCTGCTACAGCTTCAGTTACATCATCAGCCTTCCCAAATATTAATTTACCAGTCTTGCTTAACAACTTATTTACAGGAGCCGCAGCAATAGCACCACCAACACCTGTTAAAAATGTAAGCTCATCACTCTCCCCATCATAAATCAACTGATTAGCCATTTCAAAGTTGTAACCTTCGTCTAATGAATTGAATATAGTATTAGTGATTTTCTGTCCAGTACCTCCTAATTTAGAATATCTTTTCAGTCCATACTCAGCAATCTTCTTAAACATTGGAGTAGCTTTAACAATACCCTCCCCAATCTTTAATGAAGTGTTTCCGATAGGAGCGCTTACTGCTATATTAGCTCCAAAACCTAAAGTGCTTCCAAAATTATCACCCCACCATTCAGGACTATATGCATCAGCAGGAGCAGAAGTTGTTTCAATATATGACTTATCTTTAGGGCTAAATTCAATGCCTGCGTTTTTAGCAATAGCCTGTAAGTTTTCAGAATGTATCTGAGGAGAATCAGAAAAGTCTATACCCGCATCTAAAAACTCTCTTGAAAATGCCTCTCCAGTAGCCTCAAAGAATCCTGGTCTATCTTCTGCATTTTGATATCTCCTTAATGATGTTAGATAATATAAGTCTTTCAACTCTGACTTTAACTTAGAGTAAGAATCTTTAATATTACCTCTCATTTCTTGAGGTAAAGAATCAGCCTCTTTATCAGCGTTGTAAAACAAGTCGTATGCTGTAAGTCTTGAGTTTAAATAGTTAGTTAGCTTATCTTGAGCTGTAGCACCAGGAATATTATCATACTCCATCTTGCTAACACTATCCTTTAATTTATTAGGGTTTTTAGCTAGCTCTATCAAATTCATCTTTCTAACCAACTCATTCTTTTCAGCAAGTAAAGAATCCTCACGAAGAGCAGCCTCTCCAGTTTTGAATAGATTATCAATCTCTGCAATCCTGTTCTTGAACCTTTGATTGTTTTGCTCCCTTGCAGAATCTAATTCCTTCTGCTTTTTGTTGATTATAGATAGATACTCATTAGTTTTTGTTTGAAGAAGATTTGCAGCATTAGGATCAGTCTTAGCTTTTTCAGATAAAGAAGCTAACTCTGTTCTCATCTTTCTATCTATATTATCTATCTCACTAGATAATCTATATTCATTCTCAAACTCCTCATCTATAAATTCACCAGCATAAGCATCTCTTAGATTCTTACCATACTCAACATCACCTTTCTCTGACTTCTTAGCGTTCTCCAAGAACATTGCAAAGTAATTTTTAGTTGAGTTTTCAGGATCTGAATACAACTTATCAATGTCTTGATAATTAATAAATTCAGCAGGCTTTTGACTTTCTTTCTCAATAACCTTTTGTAGCTCCATTTCTTCAATGGTCATTGGAGCTACTGGCTTAAAAGGTTGAGTAGATTCAGAAGCGTAGGATTGATTTATCTCCTTCTTTAAATCAGAATCTATTTGAATATCACCATCTTCTCCTCTAACAATAGTTCTTTTAGGCTGTTGTTGTTGTTGAGGCTTTTGCTCAACCTTCTTTTGAGCAGGAACAACACCTTCAGTACCGGGTACTTTTGGCGCGCCAGGAATCTCACCAAACTTAGGAGCTTGGTCTAAATAATCTATAGAGCCAGCGAATGGTTTATTTGAAGATGGGGCAGGCTTTGAGCCACTTGTAGGTTGGGTTTTCTGAGAGCCAACTTGCGAAGACTCTTTTTTTTTTGGAGTTATTACACTCCTAAATTGATCTTGGTTCATTTGACCTTGACCAAACTTTATATACATATCAGAGAAAACCTCTGTATCTGAATTTAATAGATTAACAAAAGCGTTTCTATCCTTACTATAGCCATTAGCTACAGCATCTTCAAACATTTTATCAATTAACTCCTCGTTCATTTATTAAATATTATTTATTTGAATAATCAACCTGTCCGTAGAATTGCGTTTTCATCCAAGTTCCTGCTGGTTTTTTCTCAGCCTTATCGTTTTCTACACCTAACTTTTCAAACTCCTTAACTAAATCTTTACCAAAATTAGCTTTAAATGTAGCTAAGTTCTCATCAGCACTTTTACCTTTACCAATTCTAATAGTTTCTTTATCACCTGTGACAATAATGAATTTTTTTGTTTCAGGATCTTGTTCTACATTAGCTGTCTTTCCGGAATTCTTTCTTTTCCATTCAGCAAGAGCATCATCAGCCTCTTCCTTTGTTTGAAAATATCCTCTATCACCACCTTGAACTAATCTCTTACCTTCCAATACAACGCCTTTACCTGATACTGGTAAAACTCTATTTGGTTTAATATAAATAGATTCACCATTTTCATTGATAAATTCAGCAGACTTAGGAATACTTATACTATAACCATCTTTATAACCAGTGGTTGGATATTCTTTAAACGGTTCTAAAAATGTCTTTTCAGCTACTTTATCACCATACGACTTAGTTTGACGAGGCGCACTAGGTTTAGCTACTTGATCCTTATCCCAAAGCTCTAATTCTTTTCTAAAATATTCAATAGTAGCTTCTGGAGTTTTTTCCTTTATATGATTATTAAGATAAGCATCCTCCATCACTTCAATTTTCCTTTCCCTGGTTAAATCATCCCACTTTAATCTAGCAAATCTATCTAACTCTTCAGGCTTTGTTTGTGATCTTTTACCAGTTTCGTTTTCAGCAACAGGAAAATCTTGTGTAAGATGACCAATCAAATCAAATTGCTTCAATGGTCTTAATTGATTAATCTTGTTAAAACCAGCCTCAACTCCACCTTGCTCATAAGCTTTCTTAACCTCGCTTTCGTATTCATTTATATCCTCTTGCTCATAATCCTTCCCTAAACCTGCAAGCATGGTTTGCATATTTTTATTATACCTAGTGAAAGCTTCATCATTCATTCCTTTTAAAGAATTTAATCTAGCTTTCTTCTTATTAAGCTCTATCTGAAATTCAGTATTAACAGGCTTACCAGAAGCTCTCCACTCAGAGATAAAATTTCCAATATCATCAACTTCTTGTTCAAAGTTAGATTCCGCAATAACCCACTTAGGATCATACTTTATATCGGTGATGTATTTACTAAAAGCCTCTTGTCTATTCTTCTCGTTTAGCAAGTCTTTTTCAAGCTCAAGTTTTTTTGTTTGAACAGCCTTATCAGCATATTGTTGAGCTACATCAAAAGGATTAGGCGCACCTAGATCATACTGCTGTGCATATCCAGTACCTTGACCGGAGCTATATTGCTCTGGAGCTAAATCGGGAACTAAAAAATCTAATATCGCCATATTATTCTCCGTAATTACGTTGCATCCCTAAATTAAATCTATTGATACGATTCTGGTTAAAAGCATTTAACTGATTATTTTCAAGCATCATTTGAGCTTGAATAGCATTAAAATTTGAAACAAGGGGATTAACCGTACTCTTGATTGTATTATACGTTGGAGCAGGGAATATTTGAGATGGTTCTGGATTTCCAATCATCTTACCAATACCAGGCTTAAAGTTACTCAAAGTAGCACCTTGCAACATTGATGGAGCATTTACAGGGGCGTTCATTGCTTGACCAATATTCACATCTCCAACAGCAGGATTATTAATATTAAATGACTTTGGCTGCATTGTTGGAATTGCTGAAGCAGTGTTTTTATTTCCAAAATCACCGTACATAGCCTTCAACTTTTCCATCTCATTAGCCTGCATCTTATCCATCATCTTCATCTCTCCCTTATATCCTGCAAATTGATTTACTGAACCTGCTAATCCTGTAAGACCTTGAGCCATGTTCTGCTGACCAGCACCAGCCATTCCTTGCAAACTAGCGACTTGCTGATTGTATTTATTAAGTTGATCTGCTTGAACAGCCCTTTGCTCTTGAGCCATTTGACCCAAAGATTGTTGATAGTTCTGAAGATTAACAATGTTCTGCTGTTCCGCTTGATATCTACCTGCACGTTTCTGAGCATTAGCATCGCTAGTCATCATAGCAATAGATGTAAGCCTGTCAGCCAAGCTACCACCTTGTCTATTTACGTTTGCAATTTGATTACCAATGTTCGCATCAATCTCAGCCTCAGCCTGTTCTAAACCCATGTTTCTATCAGAAGCAATAGTTTGAGAAATACCCAAAGCTCTTTTCGCTTCTTCTGGAATAGCGTAATCAGGACGAGAAAGTTTTTTAAGTTCCTCGTTAGCCTTCTTCTGTTGAGCGAATCCCTGTACACCCTGAGCTACACTAAGCCCAGCGTTTACAAGCATCATCATAGTCATTGGATCTACCATATCACTTGCAAATTAAATATTTTTTTATCAATTTTCCTAAAAAAGTTTTCACTTTATATCATTGCCTCGCTTGGTACATAGCTACACTTCACGTCAAATAGTATCGCCTTTTCATTACCTGTGTACTCAATGTTGTGAATAATAGCGTACCCTCTAAGCTCCCTTCCGTTTATCAAAGCCTTATCAGCAGTGTTCTGACTTGGTTTAGAGGCTATGATATTCGTCATATCTCTCAAGTATGCAGACCACCAGTACCCTTCCTTCAACTTGAAGTTGTTGGGGTATAGCTTAGACTCCATTACCGGATATGAAGCATTACCCTTTGTTGAAACCTTTGTCAAGTCGAATAGCTTGTTAGAACGTAGCCCAATACTAAGAGGACGCTTGATTATGATTGCGTTCTGATTAAGAACAAACTCAACAGACATTGTTTTCTGCTCTCCGTAGAAGTTAAGCTCATTTGCAGTCCCATCCTCTAAGAAAGCCATGTTGTGTTCGTACAAATCATCTCTCTTGAAAGTAAACACATTGATACCAAGCGTTTCAGCCCAGAACAATTCATAGTCTACAAACGTCTTCCATCTGTCCTCCAAGTAGTCAAACACAGGAGCCTCGTTACTATCATATTGATAATATATCTTGT
>Ga0181343_1000746_pt1 | contig 13613 bp, 20 predicted proteins | sample Su13VDMLBSD_FD_130110 | JGI IMG/M metagenome (GOLD analysis project Ga0181343, IMG submission 130110) | Freshwater viral communities from Lake Michigan, USA - Su13.VD.MLB.S.D | ecosystem: Environmental > Aquatic > Freshwater > Lake | place: USA: Michigan | collected 2013-07-15 | reverse complement strand
ACCGATGCCATTTATTTTCTCCGAGAGTCAAGAAGACTGAAATAAGCAGCCGCGTCATTGACGTGGCCAGTTGCTTTGAGACGCTGTTGAACTCGCGACATATCGTTGCCCTTCACAGGATTGCTGGAGTTCCCGCCGCCTCGAAGTGGCTTTGGCCCTTCCTGTCGAACAGGCTTGGGGCGGTCAGACTTCAGGGCGTCATAGCGGCGTGCTTTCTCAAGCATGACCACATAGCGAGGATCGTAAGCATTCTGCCATTCCTCTGCGCTGAACCCAGCCGTTTGGCCATAATCCCGCAGTTTCCTCACAGAAGCTGTAAACGCCTCCGGTTCCTTCCATTCGCTAAAGGCCGACGCTAGATATTCCCGGCCTTGAACGAGAAGCTGCTGCTTCGCAACTTCCTCTTGCTGCTGCCGTTGCCCTGCAATGCGTTGTTCTTCGTATTGCAATGATGCGAGTTGCTGTTGCCTATCTCGCCACTGGTCACGGTAGATCGGATAGTTGATCGGGTCATCGCGATGAACCTGCGCCCAGTCCGGTTCCACTTCAATCTGCGCTTGCAGAATGGGTATCGCCGCTTGGATCACCTGCTGCATCTGAGCCCGTTCTTGCTCTATCCGCTGCTTTTCCTGTCGAACGACTTGTATATTACGCGAATAATCGGACTGCCTTGAGTAGCCTTCCAAAGCCTCTTTCAACGAAACCTGCTTCGTCTCGCCGTCAATCTTGACGGTTACGAGCGTGTTTGGATCGAGCGGCTTCTTCTTTCTACCTTCGTCGTCCGCGACCTCGTCTGCCTCAACATCATCGTCAGAACCGGATTCCTCCGGGGTCCACTCTTCATCTGATGTCGTCTCTTCGGCATACTCAGCCGCCGCCTCTGTCTCTCCGACTTCGGCAGATACCTTCCGTTGTTTTCCGGTGTCAGCTTGAGCTTGTGGGCTTTCTGACAGTTCGGAGAACCTGCGGGCGGTATCAGCAAGGCCGATTTCGCTGGACTGCGACTGCTCGGCTTCAGACATAATCTACCTCATTGTTAAGCACGCTTCAAGCGGCGGTTAAACTGCGCCACACTTGGGGCCGTCGCCATAGCTGAAAGCTCCCCCCGTAACGCCGTTACGGCGCGTACCATGTAATACGCATCGTCTCGTTTAAGCCCAGCATCGGGCTCTGAATTTTTCCAGTCGGCTGTGTAACTTTCCTCCAGCAGCCGGAAGACTTCCTTCATGCAGGGACTGTCGCCAAACGCCTTGGCCTCACGCCACAGTTCCTCTTGTTCAAATGTGGACATGCTACATCATCCCCGGTGGCATCATGGGAGCTTGAGCAGGCTGCTGCATCGGAAGCTGGGCGGGCTCAGGTGGCGGGGCATATGCCTGCGCCATCTTGAACATCTCCTGAATTTCCGTGCGCTGGCGGTCGATGTCTGCCCGGATGCTGGCAATATCAACCTGCGTGCCGTACTTGGCCTGTATCTCTGCCGCCTTCAGCAGGCTGTCAGCGATCAGTTTATCACGCTGGAAGTCAGCATCTGAGACAGCCTTCTGGCGCTCCAGCTCCTGCTTCGAGGCATTGATGATGATGTCAGCCTTGATTTTCTCAGCCTCAACCTGTGCCAGCAATGTAGCCGGATCGGGCTTGTTTTGCCCCGCCGACATCTGCTGCATGAACGCCTGAACTTCTTCCGGGTTGACCTCTTTCCAAAACTGCGAGGCGTCCTGAAAGCCCTGCAATGTGGTCATTTGGGCCAAGGTGTTGCGGAACTGCGCCAAGTCAACCAATGGGTTGTTGGGGCCATACTTCTCAATCGCCTGCTGCTGCATCTGAACAATGGAACCCAGACCCATGAGACGTGCTTCATCCGATCCACGGCCAAGGGCAATGTTGACCACCATGTCCATCGAGGCATCCCAGCCACGCGGGTCTACGGGGATGAACTTGTTCCGCAGGCGCATGATCTTGGCTTTGTCCTGATGCTGGACAACAAGCTGAAGCAGACCTTGGAAGCACCGCTTCAGGCCGTCAGAGAATAGCCGGGCGATCATCTCAATGCGATCCTGAGATGCCGACAACTGGGCCTGCACGGCAGACTTGGTTGTCGATTGCAGAACGTCAGCATCAAGACCCTGCGATGTGCGCGAGATGCCGGTGCGCTGGGTCTTCACCTCATCAAGGTATGCCATGACGCCGAGGGCAGACTGGCCCACGAATGGTGTCGAGAACGGGATGACTGCTCCGGCGTTACGTGCGCGGATAATCGCCCCAGTTTCATTGTTCAGCACGTCGTCCATGTTGACCTGTCCCTCAACCACCACGGTGCGGGGATGGATTGACTGGGCCAAGCTGTCGAGCGTGTTACGCATGATCGAGGATTTAATCAGTTGCAGGTCCATCGTCTGGTCTGCAATCGACTGCCCGAAGATCGTGTGCGGGGTGGGGTCTGGCGACAGGATCGAGAACGGCGCAGACTGCACAACTTCCTGATGCAGGATGTATGCGCCGTTGCCGATGGTGCAGACACGGTGCAGTTCGGCTATGCCGTCGCCATCCTTGTCGATGCGGATGTATGACTCGACGTAGAACACCTTGTCAGTCGTCTCGTCGGATGTCTGGGTAATGCCAAAGAATGACTGGTCAGCCGGGTTACGCACGATCACTTCTTGGTTCATCTCGAACCCGCCAGTGCCTGCATTCATCTCAATATCGTTGCGGTCGTAGCCCATTGACACGAGATCAGAGACAGTCACCAGACGACGACGGCCAACGTAGATCGCGTCATCGATACTCATTGCCTCGTTATCAATGAGGAACTGCTCAGGCGGTACACATTCTACGATGTAGCGGGGTGTCTTCTTCGTCCTGCGCACACGCATCGAAATAAGCTGCTCGCCCGTCATCAGGTCGGTTTCTTCGACATACTCCTCAACCGAGATACCCTGATCTTGGGCGATCATGTTGGCCTCGGCCAGCGACAGACCGGAATACGAGTAATACTCGACAGCCTCGTCGTCCAGATTATACCAGTTCAGGATGCCGGTCTTCAGAACCAGCGCATCCTTGATCGAGTCATGCAAGACGCGGAAGCCGCTGTTTTCCTGCATGAAGATGTAATTAATGAGGTCAGTCGCCTGCTCTGCGGCAGCAACGTCTTCCTCGGATTTCGGGACAAACTCAAGCAACTTGTCGCCGCCGGTAAAGATACGCAGCAAGCTAGGCATCATCGCCAGCACAGTGTCGCGTACCTCGGTCATTACAACCTGCGACCTGCCGTCCTCCTCATTGCCAAACAGGTTTCCGAGGTAGTACGACATTGCAGCCTGACGCTGGGGAGCGATGTAGCTGTCAATGTACGTCTGGCTGTCCTCAATAGCCTGAAAGACGATGTAGCGGAACTCCTCGTCGTCCATCGGCTTGTTATCATCTCCCGTCACGTAGCCGGTTTCGCTGTTGTACGCGCTATCAGCTACGCCATCCGCCGAGATGGGGATGAGGTCTGGGTTATACCTGCCGGGAGTGATGCCGCTGGTCGCCATGTTCCGCTATTCCTTATTTACGCTTTTTCGACATTCCAGCTTCGGACAGGGCAATCGCAATCGCCTGTTCACGGCTTCCAGCCTTCTTAGCCTTTGCCGGGCCTTTTGGGTTAACGCCAGCATTCAGGGTGCCGCGCTTGTATTCACCCATGACCTTGGCAATCTTAGCCTTACCGGCGCTTTTTTTCATACGAGCCTCCCATCTCATCTTCAATCCGGGGGTCCATGTCTTCGTCTTCCATGTCTTCTTCGTAGCCTTCGCCCTCTAGGCCGTCGTCATCCTCATCACCTTCATCAGTGATAGGACCTCCTACGATCCACGCGGCGCAGGTGCGCTTGGCGGCACACTTGAAGTCAAAGATTTCACAGAAGCCGATGTCGCCAGCCTTGATGACTTCCATTGCATCGTCCATCCGGTCGTCAGATAGACCTTCTTCAATGCAATCAAGCATCTTCTCTGTCTTGTTGAACGCAGAGCAATTGCCGCAAAGCATCTTCTTGGCATTCTCCGGGCTGTCATCCCAACGGTCGCCCATCCGCTTCCAGTAGTCACGGTTAGGCAGGTTGGGGTCCATCGGGCCGTAGTCAGCCTTATCAATGGCCTTGCCACGGTTCTGCAAGTTGATTGTCAGATCGCCAGTGGCTACAGGGCAACCATCGCCGTCCTCGGCATCTTCGCCTTCCATCACGTCTTCATTCATGCGGGGCATCAGATGATCTCCGTCACTGTGACAGTAGAGGCCGTAACAGTGGCATCTTTGATGACGGCAATCTTGTCGCCCGGATTGACAGCAAACATTTCGCTAAAGTTATTGGGCATCATGGGAGATGTAGATACTGTTGCAACAGGCGCGGTTCCAAACGCAAAGTGGCAATGTCCCAAGGAACAGGAAACACGCACCATCGTTGTAAACGGTCCAAATGCAGTTGAGGCCACGCTAGAGTTAGTCACGGTAAATGTTTGAGACGTTCCCAGTTTGACAACAGTAGGAACAAGCTGGCCATTGCTGTCTTTAATAACTACGCTCATTTTCTGCTCCTACTTCTTCTTCTGCGATGCGCGCATGTTGTCGACAAGATTTGGATAAGGGCGACCAGCAGACTTCGCCATAGCTTTCGCCGATGACTTCTGCTTTGTCGATAGCTTTTTGTCCTTTTTCGTCGGGTCTTTGGTTTCCCAAACAGGGTCCATGTTACATCTTCCCTTTGTGAAAATAACCAGCCATCACACGATCCCTCGGATGCCGCGCTTAATGGACTTGCCCGGAACCCAAGCCGTGGCCCTGCCGCCGACACCAGCAGCAACGCCAGCGAACGTCAGGCATAGGCTATCGGCCAAGTCAGGTGATCGCATGCCGCGCTTCCTTAATCCATCCTTCGACTCTACCACAAGTTTCCCTGAACTTGTAAATGTGTATCGAGGAGCGACCAACTCCATCCGCAGCATGTCATCCTTGGGCAGCTTGACAGACCGGGTGGCCAGCCAATCCTTCGCCGCCATCCACAGTTCATCCCGCAGCTTGTTTGCATTCGGGTTCATGGCTGAACTCTCGGACACATTAACATCCCGCACATTATACCCCTGCTCCCGGAGGCGATCCGCAACACCAGAGCCAAGGCCAATCGTGTCTACGCATATCTCAATAGGCCGGTCGATCTTGGCCTCATTGACCACCATGCCCACAGTCTGCATCAGGTCCAAGCCGCCCCATGACTTGATCTCCTCAACCACGGAACCACGCCGCTTGCAGAGGGCCGTCCTGTCAGTACCGAAGCGGGCGACGTCCAGACCGTACACCACAGGTTCATCGCTGCTAACCGTCAAGTCTCTGTTAATTGCACCATCAACCAACTCAGCAGGAATAAGAGTATCGTCGTCTGCAAGAGCAAACTCTCCCAAGACCCGTATTCGAAAAGCATTGCTCGACTCCCCATATGTGGACGCAATCTGGGCCACGAAGTCTGTCGCAACCAGAGGATTGTCAATACAGCTGACGTGCATCCGCTTCCAGTCTGACGCCAACTGGTGATGCGTCTTGTAGAATAATCCAGAGTTGCGGGTGGGGTTGGAGATCAGGATGGTTGTTGCACTGTGTCCCGACATGGAGCCTGCCGCAGCCTCGAACACAGTCTCAGGAATAGCCGACGCCTCATCCACCACCAGCAGCACATGCTCGCTATGCACACCAGCAAGAGCTTCCGGCCTATCTGCCGAGGATGTCCTTGCAGAGATGAAGCTAGACTCCGGCGCGGCCTTGAAGGCAATCTTGTCAGAAAATACGTCAAAACTTTCTCGCAGCACGGGCGGCAACTTGTTGATCCACGACTTCAGTTCAGCAAACAGGGCGTCAAACAACTGAGCAGCGGTTGGTGCGGTCACAACACCTTTCTGTGGATAACGGCAGATCATGTGCCAGATCAGAGCCCACGCACAGGCTGTGGACTTACCGACACCGTGACCAGCCCTCACGCTGATGCGGCGCTCCCCACGGGCTATCGCCCGTAAGAACTCGCATTGCCACGGCTGCGGCTTTGCGTGCAACACGTCCGTCACGAACCCAACAGGGTCTTCACCGTAGAGGTCGATGAAGTTAATGAACGTCTGTGTTTGTGTTTTCATTTTTTTTATATTTTTTCGTCTGTCTGGATGTGGGGAGGTGCAACAGCAGCCGCACCGGGGGGTGGGCCGGGGGTGGGGGGCTCCACGGCATAGTCCACGTTATCTATAGTCACGCCCTCGTTATGCTGCACTGCACTTCGCATAATATGTATTATGGAACCTGCACCATCTTGGTCGCTGCTATTGTGCTGCGATGCAACAAGTAATTGATTTCGTTTGCGTTCGGCGATTTCTTCTAGGGCTTGCAGGTGAATGACGCTCGTATGCGTGACGTCAAGTTGAAGCGTCGCTTTAGCTTTGCCTAAGTTACGGTCGAGCACTTCCTTCACTGCGCCTAAACTGATCGCCGGATTGTCACTGTCAATTAATTGACCGAGCTTTGCAATCGCGCGATCCGTCAATCCGTCAAGCTTCTTCTTCATGATAACAAGCTTGCGGTCGGCCGATCCCATAGGATTGAGCGACTGACCCTTTTTCAGTCGCCCGTTGCTATGTCGCGGCGGTGCTTGCATCAAGCTTTTATCTAATTCTCTTTCTTGCATTTTGAGACAGTAACACTGACTTAAAAAAAAATGCAACTGAGATGCTAAATTGTATTGACACATAGGACGACGCGTCCTATAACAGAATGGTCAACGCGCACAGAGCGCAACTAAAGGAACGGATCATGAGCAACAATTACAACGTAGAATACACAGACACATTTTCTGGCGAGGCGAATTATTCATGGGTAAGGCGCGCTTCTGTAGCCATGCCAGAGCTGACGCATTATGGATATGACGGATCTTCAAACTACGTTCGCGCCAATAAAATTTTCAAACGCGAATTGATGAAGCAAGCTAAGGCCAAGGTCGGTTTGACTGGCGCTCGCGGTAAAACATACGATCATGGCGACATGATCGAATTTCGCCCCTATGGCTCCTGCACTGTGATGTTCATCAATTACGCTGAATAATAGGGGCGCAAGCCCCATTCTACTCAACGCGCAATCAGCGCAACTAAACGGAGAGCAAAATGCCAATTACAGAAATTGATGGACGCTACGCTTGCACAGAATGCGATTATGAATGGGGCGCAGGAATGGATGATGGAAATATTCCCGAATTTTGTTCATGCCAAAAAAAGGTGAAAAATTCCAATAATCCTTTCGAATGGGAAATTCGCCACGACATGATCACTCAGCACGCATGGGAAACATGGACAAATAACGGTCTTAACCTAGACGTTGACGAACGCTGGCAAACAGGACGCCACGCACAAGACGCCAGTAATAATTCCTACCTTGACGGAATGACGGATCAAGAATGGCTGAACGCAACGCTAATTGCACTCAAGGTGACGCTATGAAATACATCCTCAAAGAAACAGCTGAAACAATCGGCTTCTTCGCGATCATCTCAGCGTTGCTTTTCGTTTGGATTGCCACGCCCTAGCTAAAACGGAATATCATCATCAAGTGAAATGCGTGGGGTTTTAACCTCACGTATTTGCGCGCCGGGGAACGCCTTAAGAACGACACTGACGCGCCCTTCGATAATCTTGTACGCTTCCAGCAACTCAGCCAGCGCGACGACTGTAGCGCCCTCCCCAGCGGCTTGACGTGCGACGTCATAATCTTGCGGCTCCAATACCACGACATAGGCTCGACCGGCGTGCGAATAGCCAAGCGTGCGAGCCGGTAGTGTTTCCAATTCCGCAGCACTCGCCACGGCGTCCCGTTTCTCCCAGCCTCTTATCATAACCTGAACCCTACGCACGATCATGTCCGGGTCGTTGCATTGGATCGCTTCGTTGAGCTTGTCCTTAGCCCTGCCGAATAAATTAGCCAGTTCCGGTTCAACTAATGCAGGCAATCTGCCCGCACCCCATTTCATTTCCATTTCGCGCGCCAATCGGTCGAGCGGCTTCAATGCTTCAGCAATGCCGCTCCACTGATCCGCTGGCGCTAATTCTACAACCGCAGCTTGTGCTTTCTTTTTCATGTTCCCCATTCCTTATCGACAATTCCACAAAGAACACACACACACTCTCTTAGAGTGTGTTTGTGGTGTTCCATGTGGAAATTTTGTGTGGCCACTTTGTTACCGTGATGTTCCGCACTTGTGGAAATCTGTGGAAATCTGTGGAAATGCTTGTGCATAACCGTAGAAGCCCAAAAAACACGCCCTGAGCATCTTTTTTTATCATATACTGCTTTTTAATGTTGACATCAACAGGCTACCATGTCCTTATGTGTTCACGCCAACAACGGCGCACAAATAGGAGCTGACGACATGAGCACCACACAAAACAACTTCGCACAAATCGCATACCTTGGCGTAGCCAGCGACGACTTCAAAACCCTGCGCCGCATATCTATGACGCTGAAGCGTTGGTTCGAACACGAATGCAATGGCGTCATTCAGCGCGACGGTGACGACGGCGAGGGCTTGCCCTACTGGTACAGCTCCCACACTTGCCGCAAGATTTGCCGTGTTCCTGATCGCGAGCGTGGCGCTGTGAAGCGTTTAGACAAGATCATGGCGCGATACCCTGACTTGGTTCACTACCTACAGACTGACCCGCGCGGCTGCTCCCTGTACCTAATCCCACGCGAAAAGGCTGAAGGCCGCGACCTTGACGCAATCTATTCCGCGCGCGGTTATCCTGTTTACTGAAGGGGCGACGATCATGTTTTACGCAACACACGACGCAGAAGGCGACAAAATCACGGCTGGGGCTAATGTTTCAGCGTTTGCAACACGCGCGGCGGCTGAGGCGTTCCTGCTGGGCATGTACGGCAACGAATGGGACAAGTCAAAAGCAGAGTTTAAGCCGGGATGGGTTTCGGATTACTGGGTGCAAACACATAAAAGGCCGGACTTTTCCGGGCTCGCTGGTGACTGGTGCGAACCATTTACAGAAGATCAGTTGCGCGTAAACGGTCCCGGTTCACATCCCGGCGGCCCCTTCTACTGGATTGAGCCCACGCCTGAGATTTTAACCGTCACCGGCATTTTTGAAAAGGAAGACGCATGACTCCGCACGATCTCCGCATCTTCCTTGTGAAGGCTAAGTTAACACAAGCCCAGCTGGCCACGATCTGCAATGTAGACGTTCGAACTGTGCGACGATGGGTAGACACTAAAAAGGATGAGCTGCCGCAAGATGCTATAGACAAGATCGAGCTCGCCGAATATCGCGGCAGGTTTAAGACCAGCCCAAAAATCAATCTGGGCTAGGCTGCGGAACGGCGGAGAGTAACCAATAATATTCTCCGCAGTTTCCCGAAATCTTATTCTCTCTCGTGTATTCCTTTACCCGCGCCCACCCGATTTCGAGTGCTTTTCCGTCAAGCTCAGATTTTACGCTGCGAAAGTATTGCTTCCAGATCGACTCAGTGACGCATTTCACGCCCGCAGGAATGCCGTCGCCCTTGCCCTCGATAACTTTCCCCGCCTCCCTGATTGCCTGCTCTAGCACTCTTTTGCCGACTTCGTTGTGGGTCTCCCTGCGTTCTTCTTTCAATGCCATTTTCGCCACTGTGTCGTTGTCCACAGGCTCCAGCGCAAGCGATGTTGCATCCGGGTCGATGTTAGACAACGGGACGACGATCATCCTGTAGCCTAGTAAAACCCCGTCCTCGCCGTCCTTTTGCTTGGTTATCGTCAACTGACCCACGCGATCCGATGATGTCTCTGAGCTTATCTTCTTACACTCTAGCTCCAGATCAACTGCGCCCAGCAATGCTGAAGACCCACGCATACCCCTGCTTTCGTCCTTGCCTGCATGGTGTACAATCAGGACGCCGCAGCACATTTGCTCTTGGAGATAGCCCAGCACTGACACCGCCTCGCCGACGTCCTTTGCGCTGTTTTCCTCGCCTCCCGCAAAGGCTCTGGCGAACGTGTCCACCACGATCAAGGACGGGACGACGTTAAGCTCGCGAATTGCAGCGATCACCGCCTCCGCGTCCTCCAATGTCGAGCGCAGGTTAAGCTGTGCTTTTATGAAGTACACTGGCGCGTCGTCTTCAATCTCATGGTGTAGACGCAAAGCATCCCAGCGCCTCTTAAGACCGGCCCCGCCCTCCCCCGCTATGTAGACGACTGAACCCTGCACCGCGTCCTTGCCAAAGGCTTCTGAGCCTGTAGCAATGCAGCAGGATAGATACAGCGCGACAAATGACTTGTAAGAACCGGGACGGCCATAAAGCGCCATGAAACTTTCCGCAGGCATAATGTCCTTGATGAGCCACCGGACCGCTACGTCCTTCAACTCCCACGATGGGATCAGCTCCAGCTTGCGCTTGGGCTTCTCCGCCAATGGGGACGCGGAAAAGAACATTTCATGCGGGGATATTATGTCCTCTGGATCAGGAGAGGCCGGTAAGGCCTGTAATTCCGGCTCCATAAATACAGGCCTTTGTAATACCGGCCCCTGCTGGCGCTTCTCCGCTATCCTCTCGACAATGCTGGGCTCCTTCTGCATGGGGAATAGCGCCCTATAGGCTGCTTTCTTATCGCCCCTGTGCTCCAGCTCCGCGACCAGCCCGAAGGGATCGGACACCTTACCTGACAACGGGTCGGCGTGGCCGTGATGGGAATACGCGCACCAATGCCCTTGACTGCCTTTGAATAGGACCACGCCCGCAGTCTTTGTTGTGGAATTAGGGCGCATGAACCGCAGCACATCGTGGGACTTGTCGTAATAGCTGAAGCGATAGCCTGCACGCTCCAGCGTCGCCCGGACATCCTCGCGGCTCTGCGCGTCATTAAATGCTTTGATCTTGTTGTCGCCCTGCGGCTGCGGGCGCTCCATTGGAGCCTTCTGGGCCTCCACCGCCTCCACAGCCCTGCGACGACCATCAGCCCACTCTACCGCCATGCGCACGTCAAACGGCAGGCAATCGGCGCGAAGGCTTACAAAGTGCGCTAGGGACGCCTCATCGCGCACACGCGGCAGATACCAAGGCTGCGACCAGCGTTTAGCTTCCGGGACATCCGTTAAGTAAATCCCAAATCCCCGTAGCTGATCCAGAACGAAATCAACGCAATCGACAAGCTCAGACTGATTTTTGAGCTTTGCCGGTATCAGGATGCGGTATTTCCAGAAACCTTGTTCAGGTTTCGAGCTATGGCTCGTATGCGAACAGAATGTAATCCCCAGCGTGTCGAGAGCCTTTGCAACCTCCGGCAGTGGTGGTGCGCCTTCTACGATCTCGCCTGTGTCTGGATTGAATTGACTGTCGCCATCCAAGACGATCAGCTCGCCCTCAAGCAAGTGCTCATCTGCGCGCTTTTCCTGTGACAGCAAGCCGCCGCGTATAAGGTAGCTGCCATCCTTTTCACCTATGCGCGGCTTGTTCGCCAAGTTGCACAGCATAGGCCAGGTATATTCCTTGACGATTAGTTTAGTGTCTGACCTGCCGCCAGTTGCGAACGCAAGAAGCATAGGGCTAGTGTCAATCACTGTATCATCTGCTATATGTTGGCTCATGGCCGCGTAACCCCATCCGCGCGGTTAAGCGCCACTGTAGAGAGCTCTCCCCCCTACAGTGGCGCGACTTTTTAGAACTCGTCGTCGCCCATAGGCGCAGACTTAGAAACCGACTTCACGGGCGCAGGTGCCGCAGCTTTGCTAAACGCCTCCGGCGGCGCTGTCCAGCCGATGATCTTGCACGTTGGGGCTTTGAACTTCAACTCTCCCTCCGGTGTTTTGACCTTGACTGTCTCCGTTCCCTGAAACTCAACCACGGGCATTTTGCCGGGGTTTTCGTCTCGCTCCGCCATGTAGTCCGTGTGCAGCTTGTCGAGGACACGCATCACGGTCTTGCTGCCGGGGGTGAACTCACGCAAGCCGATGTCCTTAAAGAACAGTTGCAGCGATATAGCCTGCTTGTGTGCCGGTGACGGCTTCAACGGCATCTTCTCCTCGGCACGGACGAAGACCGCGTCATACTTGGGCTTATATAACACCCAACCACAGCGCAGGTTTTCGAAGTCTACCACTGCTTTGATTGGTAGCTTGATTTCCTCCTCTGTTACATCCCACGTCCCATCGCTCTGCGGCTCGCTGTTGCGTGCGATGAACTCGCCCAACTTGGCGTCGAACTTCACAATCGGCAGGAAACGTGAACCGCCAGTGCCTTCTTCCAAAAACATAGCCAATGCCATTACCATTACTCCTTTGCGCCACTGTCTCCCCGTGGCCGGGATTCCTTTGCGTAGTGCCTATCAAGGTTGTCCACCAGAATTTCTGTGAAGCAACCGACAAGACCTAAAGCTGTGTTGTGATCGTCAACTTCTGAAATAATCAATTTTTCCAACAATGCCCCAAGCATCGAAAAGACAAGGTTCTTGGGATGGTCGTCGAGGACATGATCCACCGCCACAAAAAGAGCTGTGAAGTCCTCAACCTGCTCCTGCGAATATTTTGGCGCTTTCATCTCATAACTCCCCACCATGCCATGAGCGCAGCGTCTGCCCGCCCGTCGTCTTTCACTCTGGCAAAAGTTGCGGCATAGGCTGGGAATATCTCCGCTGCCCTAGCCCTGCCGCCATCCTTGCCTCCACGCATCCCAACTGCCTTCTGCCAGCCCTGCGGCGTGATGTAGACAATGGGGATATGCAACGCAGCCAGCACGCCCTCAATCATTCCGACGCCCCGCGCGAACTGCCAAGTTGATGACAAACCTTGTCTTGGCATTGCCCCAACCTTTTCCAAAACAGCAACGCTTGGATGCCGTGCGCCAATGATTGCCGCCAACATCTGCGGGCTGATCTCAACCTTACTCTTTGAGTTCCGCATCACCTGCACGGTCGGCATGTCCACGATGTCGAGGGTTCCCGCCACAGGGTCGAAAAACGCCAACGCACCCTTAGCTCCGGGATCAATGCCGACTATCATGGTGCTACCTCATGCTCTGATTTTGTATGCGATGCGCTGGCTCTCAACATATTCTTTGTCTGCGTTGATGAAGACAGGCGCGATGAAGATTTGCTTTATTTCCCTGCGGCCTTCGCCGTATCTCTGACTTCTCACATGACCACGGCGCAGATGCGGGCGCATAGTCGAACCTGTACCGCCTGATTTGCAGTTCTCCGTGATCTTGCCAATGCGGATAGTTGTTGTGTATGCGAAGTGCTTCGATGCGTTTCTCTGCTTTGCAGAGCTGGAATTAGGCTTGTTCTCAACTCGATCCTTTTGTGCGTTCTTGGTAGCGAGCAAGACAAGTAAGGTTCTCATAATAGAGCTGAACCCCTCTTGTTCCTGTTTTTTTTCAACTAAAACTAATTCCGTTAACATCTTAAAGTTTCTTCTATGTATCCATCCTTGATGAAAGCGCACCATTCCAACGCACTTCTCAAGCTGTTCGGCTGTAAGATGCCACATCTCTTCCAAAAAATTTCTATCTAATAATTTTATTGGCTGATCCATATACTCAATCTGAATTGCAAGCCAATAATCAGGCATATTTT
>Ga0181343_1000745_pt1 | contig 13618 bp, 15 predicted proteins | sample Su13VDMLBSD_FD_130110 | JGI IMG/M metagenome (GOLD analysis project Ga0181343, IMG submission 130110) | Freshwater viral communities from Lake Michigan, USA - Su13.VD.MLB.S.D | ecosystem: Environmental > Aquatic > Freshwater > Lake | place: USA: Michigan | collected 2013-07-15 | reverse complement strand
TACCTAATCAAAACCTACACAAACGAGAACGAACTAGTCTTAGATAATTGCTCAGGTAGCGGTACAACAGCCATAGCTTGCATGAATACCAATCGCCGTTTCATTTGCATTGAGAGGGATGAAACCTATCACCGAAAGAGCATCGAGAGAATGAATAACCATGAACCATTATTCCATTTAGGAGCAACATGAGAGGCAATGCACTTTTAGCAAGGTTGGCGATTGATAGCATCATCATGGATTTTTTCATCCCATTGGATGCAATCTATCAACTCACAGATCAAGCGATCATCGATAGGCTTAGAGAGCTGGAGCTTTCCTATCAAGGTAAAATCAAAGAGGCTAGATTGTTTATGCATAAAATGGAGATGATATGATGCAGAAAAAAGAAAGAAGGTGCATTTAATTGAATATAAAATAACGGTCTTAGTGTTATTATTTTATACTCAATCACAAAGGAGAGAATATGATTGGATATGCAAGAGTATCAACTGATGATCAAAGCCTTGAGGCACAAATCGACTATTTAAAATCAATCGGTTGTACAAAAATTTATCAAGAGAAAATGACTGGCAAAACCAAAGAAAGACCAGAACTTAAAAAGGCAATGTCAGCAATCAAGAAAGGCGATGTCTTTGTTGTTTTAAAGCTTGATCGTCTCGGAAGATCTATGAAAGATCTGATCGAATTGGTTGAACAGATCAAGAAGAAAGGTGCTCACTTTAAGACATCAGATGGCATCGACACAAGCACACCGATGGGCGTCTTTGTTTTTCATATCTTTGGGGCTTTGGCTGAGATGGAGCTTGGCTTGATCAAAGAGAGAACGAAGCTTGGACTGAAAGCGGCAAAAGATAGAGGGCGAATTGGTGGACGGCCTAAAGGTTTATCAAGAAAGCTTGAGAGTGTAAAACATGCCGTCAAAGAGATGTATATAAACGGAAGTAGCATTGAAGATATATGTCAAGTATGTGGCATATCAAGAGGCTCTATTTATAGGGTTTTAAGAGATATCAAAATTGATCTAAGGATGAATAATCATGGCTAAATTCTTCGGTTATGAGTTAGATGATAGATTGTGCATGATTGAGGATATGATCGAGAGAGGCGAGGTTTATCAAGGCTATCGCCAAAGCTACACAAAGCCACAAAAGGTCGTTCAATCAAAGAGGCTTAAAGAAGCAGATCTTATCAAGGCTGTTTCATCGGATCGAACTTGGAAAGAGATAGCCTCTGAGTTAGGCGTGAGTATTTCAGCCGTTAGATTTAAATGCGATCAGCTTGGAATTAAAAAAGAGAAATTGCATCGGCATTCTAAAGCCAAAGATAAAGCTAAGCCAATACAACCAAAAATAAGAGAATCAAAAATATCAAAAGAAGATCTATCTATCGCTATTAAAGAGTTTGGATCAATGAAAGAATTATGCTTGAGGTTTGATGTCTGTAAATCAGCACTTAGAAACACCTTGCTAAAGTATGATCTTTATTTTGAATGTAGGGATAGATTTGATGCAATTCAAAGACCAAATACAATTCAAAGGCCTGTAGCTCATGCTTATGTACCTGCAAATAAAATTATGATCTCTAAGGAAGATTTTGAAAATGCTTTGATTGAGCTTGTTTCTATAAAGAAGATGGCAAAAAGATTTAATGTGAGTGTTCATGTTATCAAAGATAGGTTATCTAAATTTGGCTTAGTTGATAAATATAAGATTTTATATCATTCTCGTTTTGATGGCATGACTTGTCAATTCAAGGGATAGAAGCACTGATCTTCTTGATCTTCTCTTCAACTCTATCAAGGCGATCAGCTAGATCATCGTCTCCAACTTGAATTCTAGCTTGATCTTTGGCTTGTGCATCAATTTTGCTTTCTAAGACGCTGATCTTCTTCTCAATGTCTTTTCTCTCAAAGTCGCAAACAAGAGCATGATCTTTATCTTCTCGTTCTTTCTTTTGCATCTTTTGAAACATAAGAACGATCAAGATGATAATCGCTAGTGGTGTATTGTCTTTGGTGATCTTCATGAGTTGCTCAAATTGATCGATCTCAGGTGGCAACTCAACAAGTGAGTGAGTAGGCTGGATAGGTTGAGCTTGTGCAATAATCATCGGCTCGTCTAGTGGTGCTAAAAACATGTCTTCTTCTTTCTGATATATAAACTGATCAGGTACCAATTTAATTTTAGTGTCTTTTTTGAGTAGCTTTTCAACTTTCTTTTCTCCATAGTGGATGACCAGCTTTGAGCCTTCTTTAAAATCGCAAGCTTTCACCTCATAAACATTGCCTTTAAAATAGATCTTGCCTGTGGTGGTGATAAAAAATTCATCATCGATTATGCACATATTTTCTCTTTTCATGTGTTTAAGGTATGGTTTTTTTGAGAGTCGCTAGGTGCTTTTTCTGCTTTGAGCATCTAGCAATTTAAAATTTTATTTGATATAATAGCATTTTATGCAATATGATAATTTGTATATATTCTTTAGGTGATGTTTATGACGGTTTATCCATATATGACAATGACAAGCTCAGCCAAAGAGATGCCATATTTATCGCAAGAGCGACCACACTATCAGTCTTACGGTATCAGTGGAACATCTATTCAAGGTGGCTACATCACAGGGAAAGAACAAAATCCAGCTTTATCAGGTCGTTCATGGACGAGAGAAGCTGAAGATATGTTGTCAACTGATCCAATCATCAGACGATCATGGAGCTTGGTTAAGCAAACTTTGTTGTCAGCAAAATGGGAATTTAAGGCCGGTCGAGATGGTGATCAGACAAGCGAAGAACTAGCACGATTTGCAAACGAGGCATTTGGCTTTAAAGGTTATCCAGGCATGATGGAGATCAGCTTTGAGGATCAGCTTAATTATTTGCTAGAATTTATTCCTCATGGTTGGAGATATGCTGAAGAGATTTATTGTGTTGCTAAAGACTCAATAGGCAAAGAGAAGGTATTTTTAAAACGATATGCTGATCGCGAGCCTTCATCTCATCAGCAATGGCTTTCAGTGGATAAACAAAATCTTGATGGTGTTATTCAAATTATGGTTGGCGGTGTTACTCCTGAGCCTATACCTGCATCAAAACTTTTGCTATTGACTCTCAATCGTACAGGGTCAAATTTTGAAGGTATCGGACTTTTGCGTCCTTGTTGGTGGTGGTGGAAAGAGAAACAAAGAGCGGCTACACTCATGGCAATTGGCCTTGAGAAATGGGCTGTGCCTACTCCAATCGTCAAAGTCAACCGTCAAGCCGTTGATCAGATGGGTATCTCAACTGGAGATGTTGAGGCAATGATCAATGAAGCACAACAACAAGCACAGGCTTATGTGGTGCAAGAGCAAAGCTATCTAGTAGAAAATAATATTGTTTCTTTTGATACCTATGGAGGATCATCAGGCTTTGATGCTAACGGAGCTTTACAAGTTATTCAAGAGTGTGACAATCAGATATCACAGGCCTTTATGGCTCAATTTATGAATTTGGGAATTTCTGACACTGGATCGAGATCAGTTGGAGAGGTGCATTTATCGGTATTTAGAAGAGCATGTATCAATTTTCTTGATTTGGTGGCTAGTGCAATCAGTGGGCAAGATAGACGAGGGGGCGGTACAATTGGCCGTTTAATCTCTTGGAATTATGGCAACATTGAAGCTACAAAATATCCTAAACTTGTGCATACAGGTTTAGATACAGATGCACTTGCAGATGCCTTGATCTCTTTGCCTTCTTTAGTACAGGCTCAACTGTTGACACCAGATGATGATCTTGAGAGAGCGATCAGACAAAAGATCGGAGCTGGTCAATTGCCAATCGAGGCAACTAGGACAGCACAAGATCGAGCGGTCGCGCAAAATCCAGCTTTAGCTATGGCTGAAAGACTGAGAGCAATCAGATGAACGAGAAACAAATATCACTTGCTAAACAAAGATTGATGAATAGAAGATTTAATGCCTATCTCAATGCGCCTAAAAAATATGATGGCATTGATTTCACTCCACCTCAAGGGGTAAGAGATGCGGCGATCAGAGCATTAAAAAAACGAGCTGAGCAACCGCCTTCAAAAAGAGGCATGACAGCCGTTGGCATTGCTAGGGCAAGAGATTTATCTAACGGGGTAACTCTATCGCCTGAAACGGTCAAGCGAATGGTGGCTTATTTCACAAGACATGAAGTCGACAAGCAAGGCTCAACATGGGCTGAATATGGTAAAGGTCGACAGGCTTGGGATGGTTGGGGCGGTGATGCTGGTTATACTTGGGCAAAGAAAATTTTAGCACAAATGGAGAGAGCTGATGAGAAAGAAAAAGTATTGTCAGAATCTCCCTTGCAGGCATCCAATCGTACTGACATTAAGGTATTTAGAGAAAGAATCAGGTTGGGAGAAATTGCTTTATATCCAGGACAAGACATTAAGGTGCTTTCTGTGGGTAAGGTCAACTCAAGGATCAATGGCAAGACGATTCAAGATGTCACTCCTCAAATCCTCTCTGAGATGGCAAGAGTATTCAAGGCAAGGCTCAATGAAGATCCGGTCATCATCGATTGGAATCATCAATCATCTCCCTTTATGGATAACGGACCAACTGATCCAACTCAATCGATGGCATACGGTGAAATCTCTGATGTATATGTAAAAGATGATGCACTTTATGTGAAACCTCTATATACTCAAGCAGGCCTCGATCTAGTGAAAGCTAGTGAAGGCGTTTTATATCCATCACCTGAATTTTTAGTAGGTGATATTTATGCAAGGGAAGATGATCCAAAGCCAATAGGTTTTGCTCAACTTCAGGCCGTTACCTTGACGGCTAGACCAGCTCAATCTAAAAATAAAATTAGTCGTGTTTTACTCATGGAGAAATCAAACATGAATCCAGAAGAATTAAAGGCTATGACAGCTGATCAACTCGTGGCTTTAGTGCTAGAAAAAGATCAACTCGTCAAGCAACTAGAAGCACAAGTTGAAGGCTTGAAATCTGAAAATGACCAACTCTCAGCACCTGAAGACGGTAGCATGAGTGGTGATGATGGTGAAGAGATTGCAATCAAACTTGATGGCGAAAACCTTGACAAGAAAAAGATGATGGAAGCTGAAAAGAAAATGTCTGAAGCCACCGCTTTATCTGAAAAGGCACAAGCCAAACTGATGAACGAGCTAAATGCACAAGTCACATCTTTGTCTGAGCAAATCAAGACCTTACAAGCTGAAAAGCATCAAGCTGAAAGAAAGCTTGTTGTTGACGGTCTTCTCAACACTGGCAAGATTGCACCTAGTGAAATTTCAGCCGTTGAATCAGCCTATGATATCAAAGACAAATTCCCTGCTATTTGGCAATCATTCAGTGAAAGAAAAGCAAATCAAGCGATCAATCTCTCTGAAAAGGGACATGCAAGCACCGCTCAAGAGATCAGCTTTATCGATCAAGTGAATGAAATCAAAAAGACAAAAGGTATCACATTTTCAGAAGCCTTAAATGTTATGAAAACCGAACAACCTGATGCTTATATCAAGCATTTCAAAGGATAATAATCATGAGTTTAAATAATCACTCAATTTATAAAACCTTTATCGCATCTGCATCTATCACCGCCTTGACCTTGGTCAAGCTTGATAGCGATGCAAAAGTAACACCTTGCACAGCCTCAACTGATATCCCTGTTGGCGTTGCTCAACTTGCTGGCTCAAGTGGTGATGCCATCAATGTATGTGTCAGCGGTATCTCTCGCGTTGTTGCCGGTGGTACAATCACCGCTGGGACTCACTTTTTTGTCATGCCAGGTCTTGCCGGAAAAGTTTATGCTTATGATGGCACAGGTGCAAATACTCAAATTATCGCTGGTCGTTTCTTGCCAAACGTTGCGAATACCGCAGCAAGTGCAAATGAAGAAATCGAAATCCTTTTCAATGTCTCTTTAGGAGTCTAATCAAATGGCAAATTCTAGCTATAGCAATATTCATCCAGTCAACGAAATTCTTCGCAATCTCGCCGTTGAAGCGATCCCTAGCGATGGACAACTGATCGCCGATCAAGTTATTGAAGCAGTTGATGTTAAGGCAATCGGTCCAACAGGCACTCTTTTGATCGAAGAAACTCGCAATTTCATGGGCTCTCCAGATGTTGATGCACAAAGAGCACCAGGTGCAGACCGTCAACGCATTGGCAATTTTGACCGTTCAAGCACAACCTTCTCAGCGAAGATCTATTCTTTAAGCGATGAAATTGCTCTTGAAGATATCAAATATTCTCAATATCCAGGCAACGAAGAACAAAGATCATTTCGCAAGGTGCAAAGATCAATGCTCTTAAATCGTGAAACTCGTTTGGCTAACCTCTTGTTTGGTGCTGGCAATTGGGGCTCTTACACCTCCGATCTCGCATCTTTGGCAAGTGGCTCAAATGGTACACAATGGAATCAAGCTGGTGCTGAGCCTTTAACTGATCTTCATGCTTTGATCGATGTCATTCGTGCAAATTCTCATGGTATCTTGCCAGACACTTTAGTGCTTGGTTATGGTGCTCTTCGTGCATTATCTCGCAATGCTGAAGTAAGAGGCTTTTTCACCGCTGGTAGTACTCCATCAGGTACAGCATCAGGCAATCGATTGATGAAAGATGACATGGTGATCTCAGTTCTCAAAGAAGTCTTAGGGATCCCAAATGTGCATGTTGGTCAAGCTCGTAAAGAGACAGCAAATGCAGGCCTAACATCTTCTGAAGCTCAGGTTTGGACTGATGATAGTGTTTTCATGGGTATCATGAAGGGCTCTGATGCAATTGCAAATAAGAATGGTGTTAAGGTTATGCCAGTAGCCGCTCTCAATTTCGTCTATGAAGGTTACTCTTCAGGTGCTTATGATGATCTCGCTATGACAAAGCGCACCGTTTGGATGGAACACACTCATCAAGACAAGATCATTGCTCAAAATTATGGCTTCCTCTTAACTGATTGTTTAGCTTAATGTTCTTATGCTTAATTGTCCTCATTGCCTTAATTCTATCGATAATTTGGTGCACCTAGCTGAAGCTAGCGATGCAGATCAACAAGCAATAGAGGATATCAGAAAACAATGGATTGATGAACGCAATCCACAATTAAAACTCTTGCTTAAAATGAGATTGGATGTCCTCGTCAAAGAGGTTAATTCAGCTAAAACATTTGAGGAAGAGATGAAGAAAGCGACAAATCGATTATATCGCGCAATCGCTGAAATGGTGCAACAAGGTCAAGGTCAAATGCTTGTTAGCATGTCACCTGATGAACTTAAATCATTTTTAATCTCAAGTGGCATGGGAGACGCTTTAACTTATTTTGAGCGGTCTCAAGTGGATATAGTTGAGTTGATCAATAAGGCAACTCTTGCGATTGATCCTGAGTTTAAATCAGCACCTCCAAATCTCATTCAAGCAATAGCTCAGCAAACTTCATCACAAGTTTTTGATGCTCAGATTTTGCCGTCTTTAAGTAGCGCAATTCGCAACATGGCAACAACGGCGATCATAGTTGGAAGCTCAAAGCCGGTGCTTGATCAAATGAGAGTTGCCTTTGAGAAATCAGTTGGCGTTGGCACTACTCAAGCAAGAACGAAAATCGCTGAATTTGGTAGATCTATCAATGCACTAAATGCTGATGAAGCTGGCTTAGAGAACTTCATTTATGTTGGGCCTAAAGATGGGATAACTAGACCTTTTTGTCGCAAACTTGTTGGAAAAGTGCTATCTAAAAAGCAGATCATAAAGCTTGACAATGGGCAACCTTCAAGTGGTCCTCCGTTGACTTCAGGCGGTGGCTATAATTGCCGGCATTCATGGGCTCCAGTGAGCAAGGGATTTCTAAAGGTCAACAATTTAACGGTGGTTTCAGATAGTGAGATAAAGGACATAACAGCATGAGAAAAGCACAACAAGGTAAAAACTACAATTTTATTTGGCAAGCTCCACATCCAATCAGTGGGACTCCTAGCATATCTTTTTATCTCGATGGAAGCACAATCACAAGTGCTATGTCTCAAGGTCGATCTGATTTAGTAGCAACTGATTTAGATAGAGATAGACGAGTTATGACTTTATCAGCATCAGCCACAGCCTTAAAGCAATTTCAATCAGATGCTTTTTTACTCACTGATGCAGATACATTCTTTTCAATCAAGATCGTTCGCATCACTGGAACACAATTGATCTTAGCTGATCCACTACCTAGAGATATCGCATTCACATCTAACTCAACAATTCAATTTGCTAGTTGGCTTTATACTTGCTCATCTTCCAATGTCACAGCATCTAAGCAAACCGTTGCTTATACCGTTGAGTATGTACAAAGCGAAGGCACACAAACAATCAATAGAGTTGAAAAAGGATCTTTAAAGATTGTGCCTCGTCCTTTTGATACTAGTTTAGATCATAATAAGCTATGCTCAATTTTTCCTCATATTGCTGATCTAGCACCTAGACGGGCAAACGGCTTTGAAGAGCAAATATCATCAGCACTTGATGAACTTGCTTTATATGTAAGAGATTTGATTGTACCGAGAGATGTTGATGAAGATGATATACACAATTCACATGATTTGCTACAGGCTCATTCCTATCTTGCGATTGCTAGGATACATGAGCTTAATGGAAATATTGATTTAAGCGAGAAGATGAGAGCAAGAGGCATTGAGCTTGCTGATCTTTCTATGAAAACAATTAGCCTTGATCTCAACACAGATGGGATCATTCAAACCACTGAAAACAATCAGCGAGTTAGTGCAAGCACCGATATTCGTGGCAATTTTTCCGGTAGATCAGTTGGAGAATATGAAGCACAGTTTATCCCTTCAAGAAATATGAGATGGTAAATGAAAGCAACTATCAGCCTAAACTTGCCACCTTTAAATCTAACAAAGCCCATGATGATAGGGATTGCTCAAGACATCTTAGCAATCATTAAGATCAGAATTTACAAGGGATTGGATTATAATTTAAGCAAGTTTAAGCCATACTCAACGAGACCTATTACCATTGGATATCAATCAACAACTTATAAAAGACTTAAACCTAAGGGTGGCATCAAAACGCCTAAAGGCATGCTGTTTAATGGCGGTTATGCTGAATACAAAGAAAAATCTCGCAAGCGATCAAATTCGATTGAAGGTCAAACGGCCTCAGTTGATTTAACTTTATCAGGGATGATGTTACAAAATTTTGTCGTGCTTGATGCAACCAACGCAAGATTCACTATTGGTCTTTTGCCACCTGTGCAAGACTATGGATACAAGGTCGATAAAGATCGCGGTTTTATTGGTCTAGCTCCCAAAGAGGTTGATCAGCTTGTGCAAATAGTCAAAGCGAATTTACTCGGAGAATAACATGGGCATATATGAAGCACTAGATCATCTCATAGATCGCATTGAGTCTATCACTCCAAAGACCGACACCTATCATCATTTTGTATGCATCAAAGATGCTCAAGGTAACACACTATCACTTGAAAGCAGATCAAATCAAAATCGCTTGTTTGACATTGCTTTCAATGCCCTTGCTCAAGATGATGGGCAGGCTGGCATTAGTGGAAGGAAGAGAATTGATTTATCTCTTCGTGTCCGTTATGATATCGGTGGAGATCGAGGCTTACTTGAACGAATGATAGCGGAAGACTCAAGCAAGCTGATCGACACATTGAAACAGCCTGAATATGATTTTTCATCAACAGGTATTGTCTCTTTAATACCTGGTCAAGCCACTACTCAAGAAATTCAAAATGATCCTTCTCAAGTAGGCTATCTATTGATTTTACCTTTTACTTTACTCTATTTGGAGGATTGACATGACAGTCACACACAGATCGCTATCAGTAGCAACTGAAGCAACATTTGGCAGCTTATCATCATCAACAGGTCTCCCTGATTTCAGTGGTTTATCTTTCATTTCTTTACCATGTGAAAGAGATCCCGTTGTGATTTATGGTGATGTTGTTGCAAATGAAAGGGTTGAAACAAGAGATGGTCCACATGGCTTACCTCCTGAACCTGATACAGTTTGGAGTGGATCAAGTCGAGTGCAAAGACGCACCGGTCAAGTACAAGTCACTATCGATTTCACAACGGTTGGAACTGGTGCCAACACATATGCATCAACCGGCTTAGGCAAGCTCTTAAATGCTGGCTTTCTTACAAATCTAGCCGGCTTTACTTCTAGCGATACCGTTACAGCTGATGATGAGAATGTCTTTACCCCAACAACTACCAACACAAATTATAAGATCGGTGGTGTTGTTTCTTCTCTCATCAATGGAAGATGCGAGTATTCATCAGTGACAGCCAACAACCGTGGGGGAGCTGGCAAGATTGGTGTATCTCCTGCTTTTAGCGATGATCCAACAAGCATTTATCCTATGCAAACATGGTACACACCTTACGGTGCATCAAGTGGTCAAGTCGTTTCATCTTTAGCTTTTAGAGTTGATGGTGTTGGCTTCCGTACTTATGCCTATGGCTGTAAACTTGTTAGTTTAAATGTTTCTGTTAGTGCAGGTCGTTTGCTTGGTGAGTTTACTTTTCAAGCAGCCTTAATTCAAGATGATCATGGCAATGCTTCAGGTCCTATTGAGCCAACTGTTTTGAGTGGTGCAACTCAACACTTTAGAAATAGTTATGCAGTTGTTTCTAGTGCAGTCACATACTCAAGAACAAATGTAGTCGGCACAGTTGGAGAAGAGTTATCTCGTATTGCCTTGAATGCAGAAGGTTTCACATTCAACATTTCCAACACTCTTACACCTAAAGGCTATTCAAATTCTATTCTTGGAATGTCAGACATGGAAGTCTCAAATGTTGATGTGGAATGTACTCTCACTTTATCTGATGTAAATACAAATTTAGCTGATGATTTTAAAGATAGAGTGGTTCGTCAAGTGTTAATAGGCACTGGACCTGTTGGAGATGGTAAAGGCATGGCTTTGTTTATCCCCGCAGGTTATTTAACAGTTGATCCCAACAAATATGATGTTGCAGGTGAAATCGTCAAGCAAGTTTTAACCTATAAACAAACACGCTTTGGCGGTGATGTAGGCACAACACAGCCAGCAAATTCACCTGTGAGAATTGCTTTAGGAATTTAAAAAATGCTCAAGTTTAGCACCTCTACAAACACCGAATTTAAAATCGCAGTTACTTGTGATGACGCACTAGATATGACACCAGCTGAAAAGGCTTTGTATCTTCAAGGAGATTTTGAACAGCTCAAAGTCAAGCAAGATGCACAACCTACTTTTTTCTCAATCAAACCTCTATCGCCTTCCGATCGAGAAGAGATTGAGATTAAGGCTGGTGCATATACTAGATCGGAGCTTGGGAGAATGCTTTATTTAGATCAGCCTGAAGATGCAAAGAAAAAGGCTTATTGGCATGATGCTCTTAGCGATCAAGAGAAATCTGCACTTGCTCAATATCAAGCCTATTTAAATCGTGTATATGTTGAAACTGCAAAGAAAGCCATCGTAAAAATTGAGGGATATGATGGTAATGTTTGGGATGCAATTCAATCAATTAAGCCTGATCTTCATAGATTGCAAACGATCGCTGAAATTGTCACTCATACACAAAGATTTTCTCTTTTAGGTGATGAGGGAAAATAGCGATCACATCCTCAATTTGGCTATCTCAAAATAAAGGGAGATCATGGGGATGTGAGCAATGTAAATCAAAGCCATCACTGAGAAAATTAAGAGGGAATTGTGGGGGGGAATTTCAAAAAGGCTTGCCTTATTTAGATGAAGATGAGCATGGTTTTTTCATGCCTGCTTATCGTGTTGCACCTGATAGTGATGAAGCATATAGTGAGCTCAAAATCAGATCGTGTCCTGTAGCTTTGGCAAATTTAGCAACACCAATTGTCAATGCTTTCTTTAGTCATCTCAATGGTCTATTTGATATTAAGGCTACTTTCTCAAATCCAACAATTGCTATTGTTGAAGCCGTTGATTTGCTATACTATCATCATAACCTTTTAAAAAATCGCTTGCATGAGCGACAGATGAGCGAGATCAACAATGGCAGAAAATAAAGTAATAATAGATGTTGAGGTGCAAGGAGTACAACAAGCACAAAAAGACCTAAATAGGGTTGAGGCATCAGCTGAAGATATAGGCGAATCGGTCAAGGGAGTAGGCGAATCGTTTAAAGGTGTAGGTGCGATTGTGTCTGCACAAGGTGGAGTTATGGGAGAGGCTTTTAATGCCTTGGGAGATTCCGTTGGTGGCATTGTTGACGGTATAACATCAATGGCAGGAGTGATGCAAGCAGGCGGTCAATCAGGAGCAATGGCTTTTATGTCGATGCTTGGGCCTATTTCTGCAATCGCTGGAGGTCTTGCACTAGCAATTGAGGCTTTCAATCAATTCAATGGCACAGCCAAAGAGGCTGAACAGATTGAAGCGGCAGTATCAGCGGCCGCAGGTGATTTGACCTCTAAAATGGAAGAGTTGGCGGATAAAGGTATTAAAGTCACAAATCAAGAGCTTAGAGATTTGATTTCTCTAAATACCGAAGCACGATTAAAGCTAGAAATCCTAAATGAGAAAAATGCAAACTTAACAAAAGTTTATACTGAGCAAATAAGAGCTCAAAAAAATCTCACAGAAGAGCAAAGAAGATACGATGCTCAAGTGAATGAGAGAGTCAAGACTGATCAACATTTAATTGCCGCTCAAATCAGACTTGCAGAGGCAAATAAGCAGGTTGATAAGGCTCAATCTGATCTCACAAAGGGATATGAAACAGCCTTGCCAGCCATCCAACAAGCTCAAGAGTATCAAAGAAATCTTGCCATGACTGAGCAAGAGGCAATTGATGCACTCAAGGCACAGCTTGATATTCAAAAAGAATACAACGACCTGCTTTTATCGACATCCACACTATCAGCATATGATAAATCGATCTTGCAAAAAGAGAGAGATTTGGCTGTTGAAAAGAGACTAGCAGATCAACATGGCAAGACTAGCAAAGAAATCCAAGCACTAACTAAAGTTATTGAGGATGAAAACAAAGCTAGACAAGCAAGTGATCTTTTACAACTCAAAGAAATTAAAAATCAACAAGAGATTGAGCAAATTAAAAAGGCTGAGAGCGATCGACTAAAAGCCGAGCAAAAGGCAAGATCAGATGCTTTCAAGGCAAGACAAACACAACTCATCACTGAGCAATCGCAGATCAATGCTCTTAATATTCAATTGCAGAAAAACGGATTTGATGAGCAAATTGCATTGGCAGAAAATGCCTATAAGACGGCTCAACAACTCAATAAGAATAATAGAAATCAACTCATTATTGCTGAAAAACAATATCAGCTCACTCTTCAAGGCATAGCAGATCAACAGCAGGCACAAGAGCAAGCAAGAGTTTCAGAACAAGCAAGACTAGATCAAGAAAAACTAAATAATAAAATTGCATATATTCAAAAAGAAAGCACTCTTTTAATCGATTCAGTAAATAAGCAAAGAGAAATGCTTGATAAGATCGCAATACTAGACATTCAAGCAAATGAAGATCAATACACTCAACAGCTCGATTTACTCGCTAAAAATCAAGAGATTGAATTGAGGGCAGTTGAGAATAATGAGCTCGCAAAG
>Ga0181343_1000744_pt1 | contig 13642 bp, 19 predicted proteins | sample Su13VDMLBSD_FD_130110 | JGI IMG/M metagenome (GOLD analysis project Ga0181343, IMG submission 130110) | Freshwater viral communities from Lake Michigan, USA - Su13.VD.MLB.S.D | ecosystem: Environmental > Aquatic > Freshwater > Lake | place: USA: Michigan | collected 2013-07-15 | reverse complement strand
CAGTATTCAACTGATGCCCGATTTCCATTTTCGCCTTCGATCCATGTTGTCATCTTGCAAGTCCTTTAAGTGAGAAAAATTCGCGGTCCTGGCTTCCGGCTCGTCCGTGCGTGGACGGGCTTTTACTGACTAACCAACACTCGCTCGAACAATTCGAGGAATCACCAACCGCCCAGAACGTCGCCGCTGCTTTGGTTCTGGTGCTGCACCCGCAGTACGCTGTTGCTCGAACTCATCGAGCTTGTCGGGGCGAATGCGCCAGAGCGGACGACCACCGGCTTTCTTCGCCATGTTGATCGCGGTCAACTCGCCGCTGTGAATCCAAGACAGAACTTGCTCTTGGTCTACTTGGCAGCGAGCGGCGACTTGCTGAACGGTGAAGAGCATGACTACATCTCCGCCAGTTTTTGTTCGTACTTGTCGTTCGGCTTTGGCCCCGGCTTGGCAGGTGGCAGCATCATGCCCTTGCGAATTAGTTCGCCGCGAACAGATGGCTTGGCTTCAATCTTTCGTAGCGAGCGGTTGTAGCAACCACTGCACTGACCGCAGCGACAAGGCTTTCCCTCTGGGATAACTTCTTCGCAGCCAAGGCATCGCCCCTCGCCGCGAAGGTTATCAACTCGTCGCCTCACGTCGTCTGTGATGCGAATGGCCACAACTGTTTCCTCTCGAAATTCGACAACGGTTATCACGGTCAACTCCAGTGTTAGGTGTCATCCGTGATTGGTTATTAACTTCCGTGCGGTGGATTATGCCGTGTGCCGAGATTCCGTCAATACTAAATCGTGACGGAATCTTGACTGAACTCGTTTGTTAAATTCCTAAGATTATTGCTTTCATAGACTTGCGTTGATAAAAATTGCCGCTAGATTTTCTGGAATGGATGAGTTAAGTCGCAATCGAGTCGCAAGATTAGTCTCCTTGGCCGAGCAGCTGATGGCGCTGGCTGCTGAGTTTTCTGGCGATACGCCGCAAGTAACTGCTGACGTGCGGAAGGTGGTTGCCGGCAAGATGGAAAGCCGGATCTGCTTGGCGTGCGGGAAGAAATGCCCGGCTGGTGAGCAATATCGCCGTGGGTTGGATAACGCCCACTACAACCATGTTTTGAGGCTAATCAAAGGCGGGAAGGCGACCGAGGCTGAACTGATGGCGGACGGCAAATTAGGTCCGGTCGGAAAATCTGGTCCGCGGTCAGAATCATCTCTTGGCGAGTACGACTCAAGGCAACCATTCTCAGTTGTGCAACCAACTCTCGAAGAAGACAGTAAGCAGATTCGTGACGACTTGGCAAAAGTGCTTGAGAAGAAGTCCCGAAAATCGCAGGCGTAGAGCACGCCGCTTGTGATCAAAACATGCGGAAATCATCGGATTATTGAGGATAACCCCTAAAACCGAAAAACCCCAGAAAACATAGCAAAAAACGCCGTTTTTGAGACTAGCTATTCAACCTAGCAATATGCATCCTTTCGCTTTTACCTTTCGCGTTTCGTTCGGCAAATCACGCAGCGAAACGTACTTCTCCAAAATCTGAGAAAACTGACACTACGCCTGTGAGTACGCCTGTTCCCAAAAAACCGCACGCTGACTTCCCGCTCTACGCTCACCGCTCCGGGCAGTGGGCGAAGCGTATTCGGGGCAAGGTTCAATACTTCGGATCGTGGCGACAAGACCCGATGGGGCGAGAGGCGCACCTTGAATACGTTCACCAGATGCCGTACCTGATGAGGCGCGAGACTCCGCCGCCGCGTGCATCGAACGGCTACACAGTCGGCGAGGTGGTCGATCTATTCATCAATGAGAAGCAGGCGCAGCGCGACAAGGGGAAGCTCGCCGCACGAAGCTACGATCACTACTTTCGTGTTGGTGCTGCCGTCATGGGGCACCTGGGCGAGAATGCTTCCGCGGACATTGGCGAAGGGTACTTTGAATCGCTTCGCGACGAAATGGAATCGCGACTTGGTGCCGAAGCCCTCAACGCCGATATGAACGTCGTGATGTCGATGTTCCGGCTGGGGCACAAGCGTGGCATCGTCAGCCGGCTCGTCAACTTCTCCGAATGCTTTCCGCTTCCTACCGCCAAGGATCTTCGTGCGGCCAGAGAACTCGCTGGCGAACGCCTGATGACGCCTGACGAGATCCTGGCCATCGTAAAGGCAGCGCCGCCCTACACGGCCGCAATGGTGCTGCTGGGCATCAACGGCGGGCTGGGTAACTCCGATGTGGCCGAACTGACGATCACGACATTTCGCAAGGAACCGGGCTGGCTGAACTATCCGCGGCACAAAACCGCAGTCGGCCGGCGCATCCCACTTTGGGATGAAACAACGGTGGCAATTGAGAAAGCAATTGCCACTCGCATCGAACCGAAGCACGCCGATGATAAAGACGTGCTGTTCATCAATAGAAAGCGACAGAGCTTTCGAGATGAGTACCACGGCCACAAGGTTAGCCGTGCGTTTGCCAGGTCTGCCGAGGACGCTGGCGTGAAGGGGCGGTCGTTTTACGATCTGCGCCGAACGTTTCAAACTGTCGCCGACGAATCGCTCGACTTCGTGGCTGTCTCTCGGATCATGGGGCATGCTCCGCAATCACGGGACATGCCCTCACGATACCGCAGAAAGATCATCGACCAACGACTGATTGCCGCCGTCAACACGGTTCACGATTGGCTATACAAGCGAAACCGCTCGAACTCCAACACGAAAGCCGGGCGGAAGTGAATCAAACTCGCAAACTAAATCGAGCATCTGTTGGCGGTCTTCAGCCATTGGCGCAAACACCCGACCAATCGGCTCGTGGTGCTCCGCTGGCTCCAGTTCATCCACCAGAACAAACTGCAGCCCCGGTTCCGAGCCACCCTTGGCACACTCCAAATAGAACTTCTTCTCCCTCCCCATTTCGTAGCCCGTTATCAACGTCAGCCCACGTCGCAGATAGGGACGCTTTAGAAACGCCGTCAAGCTCAAAGGCTGATCGGCAATCGATCGCATCGACACAACCTGAAAATCGCGCCGCGTGTATTCCAGCGGCAGGAGAAGTGAATTGTGGACCGGATAAACCAGCGACATTCCCTGACCGACTCGCAACCTCTTTTTCGTCTTCATCGAATCGCCCTTTTGAACTAGATTTCCCTGCAGTCGACCACTGCTGGATGGGATTGTAACGATCCTGTTAATTTTGCAACTGAAAAAGAATGGCGCAAAAATGCCACTCGTCACCTAGGAAGTCAGATAATGTCAGCGTATGCCGTACAGAATGCCGTTAACTGGCTTGCAGAAATTTGCAACTTTTTTGCCAGCCGACTTTTGAGCGATCGTAGGGTAGTTGACTTTTTGCCTTGCAGCGCCATGTTGCAAGCCGAGTCACCAGCAATAGCCTTAACCAGCGTTCGTTCAGCCTCTGTCAGTTCAGCAATTGGCGAGAACGTGCGAGAGATTCCAACCACTGGCACACCAGTCACACCCGGCAGCCATTCCGTTTGCACCTGCCAGGAACGCCCGTACAGCTCAGCCCGTAGCAAATACCTTACAGGGCCAACCGAACCACCCTTGGCAGCAACAGCGATGGCGTGCATCACCTTGGCGTGGTCACGCGGGTCAATCCACTGCGATGGCAGAGTGCCAACGTACTTCGCCGGATCGTCGATTTGTTCGCGAGTCCAGCACCATAGAATCTTGCCGTTAGCTGCGTGGAAGGTGACAGTCTGTGTCATCCCTTCAGTGAACCGGACATCCCTATCCAGTGCAAGTTGTATTGTCCGCAGGTTCAAATTTCACCCCGTCTTGAATGGGGCTGTCGCGATAACCGAGCGACTTTCGGGGTTCAGCGTTTGACGCTTGGGTAATCTGAGGCAGTGTACAGAGTGCCACTAGGTTTGCAAGCAGGAAAATGGAAAAGATTCTGGCGACAAGCTGGCCGACTTTTTGGGGATCGTGGTGAGCTTTAAGCCGAAGTGATTGGTGGGGATCGGTTGCTTTTCGTGGTGGGGAAAAGAGAGGATTCGCAGGATGAGCGATAGCGATGAACTTAAAGACTATTGGCACTGGGAAATCCGCTGGAGCGAGTGGTGCGGCGCGTTGTTCATTTTGTTTGCGTTAATCGAGTGGGCCTATGTTTCGTCGGAGATGAACCGCGGTGGCGGTTACGGTGGCACTGTCTTTCAGCAAATTGCCCACTACATGACGATCGCAAAAGTGATACGCCCGGCAGACTGGCTTATTGCTGGCTTCCTGATGTTTTGCGCTGCCAGGCTGGGGCGAGTAGTAACCCTGCTGAGCATCACTGCGCGTAACCAGGTCGCGATTTCGCCGCCAATCCAACGGAGTGAACAATGGCCGCCCTCCTGATTCTTATCGCCATCTGTGGCCAGGCTGAGCCAGAGCAGCTTAGTGCAGCAGAAACAAATCGTCGCAACAACGAGCTACACGAGCTTCACCAGCAACTTCTGAAGAAGAATATCGCCATCTTCCTTGAGCGCCCGAAAGACGACATTCTCAATCAACGTTGGACGTGGCCAGTGCGAGTTGAGATCGCCCCGTTTCGCGTGAAGCCTGAAAGCCTTCGCGAGCTTGCGAAAGTTAAGAACATCAACCGCCTGCAGATACTCTCGTTTAGCGATGAAACGACTGAGCCACCGGACCCAATCGAACACATGAAAGAGTTAGCAGCCCTAAGAAACTTTGCAGACCTTCATGTTTCCGGGCATTGCAGTCGCGATGGCTTGATCGTCGTCACAAAAATGGACTTCCTAAAACGTCTATGGTTTGTGCCAGACGAGATAGAACAGGCCGACATCGCGCTTTTTGGAAGAATGAAGCACCTGACACATATCGCTGTTGGTGGCAGGGGCCTTACGCGATTTGACACAGATCGGCTCTATAAATCGCTGCCAGAAGCCAAGGTGTACTTGCGCGATGGCCTGCAACCAGGAAGTATCGAAGCGATGCGAAAGCAGGGTTTGCCGGTTCCCTAGCGCAACCAAGACCGCAACCAATCTCCCCACCGATTCACCTTCTCCCGCCGCTTCCCACAGCCGCAACCTTTCGACTTGATCCCGCACACCTGCTTCACAGCCACCCAGCGCTTGCGCGTCAGCCCGCACACTTCGAGCGCTGACTTGAGATAGTCGCCCAGCCCACGGACAGAACAGTTCCCTCGCGGTGCTCGCTCTGACTTCCCCTTTGTGGTTCGCAGGCAGCGAACGCACGTCCAGCGGCCGTCTGGCAGACGATGATAGTTGCACTGGCTCACAGGATCACCGTAAGCGTCTTCGTGTTGTCGATCTCGCAGGCCAGGAAGGGACCGCCGAAAACCAGCCCCTGGCAGATCACTTCGCCAGGTCCAGGCGCGCCACCGTTTGAGACCACATCGGTTTCATACTCTACATCAACACACGCCCCCCAAGACGGAATAGCAGTCGCTGGGGTTGTGAAGAACTGATATTGCGAGATGTTGCCGCTGACTCCGCTAGTGCAAGTCGAGTAGATCGAAATCGTCACGCGAATAAGACCATCGCCATCCTCGCCAGCGAACCAAACGGCTCGAATTCTCATAGTTGCTGTTCGGTCGAAGAAATCGCAGAATTCTTCTTCGACGTACTCGTACATTGGGCACGCCGTTTTACCGAAGGTCGTACTACCGAAAGCGCCAAACTCGCCAGTGTCGCCATCGGTCAGCGTGAGAATGAAAGTCTGGTTGTTCAGCGCATCGCACCCAGCCGTGCAGGTCCAGTTATCAACGGCTGTGTTGGAAAATGTGCTGGCCGGAATGAATAGCTCGATCGTTTCGGGAAACGTCTCGCAGAGATCCCAGCATGTTGCGCATGTCGGACAGCTGCCGCGCTCCTCGTTGTGATACGACAACTCAGCCGTTCCACTCCACGTCCAAGACGTTCCTGTTGCAGGAGTCGCGAAGCCCGGGCGCAAATTATCGGGGGCTGTGTATGGTCCGCTGACGGTTGAGTTTTGATATCCACCAACTAGCCTCACGCCATCCCAGCACAGGCGAAACTGAAACTGATCGCCGTTGGTCGGGGTGCGAGCTAGTCCTGTTCGAGTTTCTAAAACAGTTTCTGCTCCACCCGAGAAGTAGCCAAGCTTTACGTTGCCAGCATTCGTTATTTCTACGTAGGCATAGTTGTTGGCATCCTTCCACGCAACAAGACGAAACGGAGTGCCGCCTGGCGAACTGCTGAAGGCGCTTTCTGGCACCTTCCAAATCCCCTTATTGCCAGGAACAGCAGTATCGTGAACAAGAAAGCCGCTCGTGCTGGACGTGCTTAAGAATCCGCTGCTGGTCGTCCACGTTCCTGCTATCTGCTCCCAGCTGGGCGAGATAGTTCCTGTGAACGGATCGGACATAAGAATGCAGGAGCAACAGCAACCGGGCCCCGTGCCTACTTTGAAGTTCGGCATCATTCCTCCGATGGTAGCGAGTCGATCACGTCTTCGTCATCGCTGGGGCTGCAGTAGACGGCGGTGAGAACTAGCACATTGTCGTAGTTGTCGAATCGTACTTTTGTGCCCGCCTCGATCACCTCGCCATCGTTCAGAAACCAGTCGCGAACTTTTTCTTCGATGATCTTGCCGGTTGCCTTCCACTCTTCGTCGATGCGGTCCCACTTCCAGATTTCGACGGTGATAAAGTCATCTGTTCCTTTGGTGAACGCCTGGTGAGTGACACCGAGAAACCAGCCACGTTCTGGATGTAGTGCTGCCGCAGCACGCACGATATTGCTCAGTGTCTGCACTTCGCTGCGCAGCCGAGCAATGATTAGTTCTAATTCGCGAATCCGTTCGTCTGGAGTTTTCACAGGTCCAACTCCCCGAACTGCGTCGTATAGGTCGACGTGCCAGCGATCATGTCATATTCAATCGATGTCACCACTGAGTTGATGTCTTGCGGATTGGCGCTGCCGATGCTCAGGATGAGCGATCCAAGGCCGACGACTTCAGGCAAGCCTGGACCGCCCGGCGTTGCGTTATTCAGCGTCAGGTAGCCCAAATCATGCACCACCACTTGCATCGATCGCCGCGATTGCCCGTACCACTCGTAAGCAGAACGCGCGATGTTCTTCATGTACGTCGTGTCGTCTTGGATGAAACCGCCCGTGGATTGAATGCGAGTTCCGTCCGCAGCGATGTCAATCGTCGTGCCTGGCACGAGATAATCCAGGCGGCAGTTCGGCGCTGTGATGTTCAGCGTCTTCAGAGTGTCGCCGCCGATCGGATTGGCGGGATACTCAGCGGTTACATTGCCGTCGCCTTCAGCAAAGACAGTCAGGCCGAGGTAGTTGTAATCAGCGTCTGGTTCGTAAATTTCGTCGTCAGCATCGATTGCCGTGAAAACAGTCTTGGCAATGATGTGTTGCGGTGCGCCAGAGACCGTGAGCACAAAGCCTGGTGCGTCGTCTTGCATTCTCAGGCTCGCGGCCCAGTAGCGGCCCGATGATGCCAAGTGCGTATCTACTTCCTCGCCCCGCCCGGTGCGATCAAGGAAGTAGTATTTCCCGTTGGCATCCTGAATGAAGGCAAACGGGCGCTGATATTCCCACTTGCTTTTTTCTTTAACGTCGTTGGTGATCGCGGCTACCGTTTCGTAGTTGTGCTCAAGTCGCAGCGGCAAGTAATCACGCAGCCGAATGCCAGGAAGCCAGAACGAGAGCGGTGTGTTTTTATTGCCACCAGAATCAAGTGGCCACACTGGCTTGCCGCTGATCGTTCCCGTGAACGTTGTGTAGTTCAACCGCCAATAGCTGAACACTTTTTTGAGTGCGTCCTTAGTTCTGGCTGTTTGATTGGCGTTAGCTTTTTGCGTTGAATCCATCGCCGTGTAAGCTGCCACGTCAGCGTCGGCATCGTCCTTTGCAGCTCCGCGGCGATACTTAGTCTGCTGATCGGTAGTCCAGTCGATTTCGAGTAGGTTGTTACCGCCGCCGCCCGACATCTCAGCCGTAAACACGCTGCCAGGAGCTTCGCCGCGCACCACCACCTTATCGAACTTCGCGGAGTTGTCCGTCGATAGTGTGCAGGTCTGTACCAAGTTCTCGCGGTCGAAATTCCAAACGTACTGCCCAGCGTTCCGCACGATCTGAAACGGGTCGCCAGGATCGCCGCCAACCTGGGGCGGAAGCATGACGTTGCTGCTGTTGAACGAGAAAACCTGAATCTCTGGCACTTCAACAAACGGATCGACGGCAATCGTCCAGCCCAGTAGACGCCGCCGGTCAATCAGTTCATTCAGCACCTGCCACGCCGTCTTGCCGTGAATCTGCAGCGTCGGCTTATGCGATGCTAGGTACTGCCGAATCACGTTTTCGTCGTAAGTCCAGCCGATGTTTTCAAAGCCTCCCGAGTTTCGCGGGAATAGATACTCGATCAGGTAGGCCAGGATCATATTGGCCTTCCACGGTGTGACCTGCATCAGATCGTCGGTGAAGATCGCTGTGTTCTTTTGACCCGCTACCTTCGCCGCATTCGGCTCACGGAATGCGGAGCCCGGCAAGCCAGCCCCAAGGTTAAACCCAATCGCCCGGCCAATCGTCTTCTCGCCACCCGCCGCGTTGGAGTCCTTCACGATGCTGGTGGTGATCGGATCACGCTGCAGCAGATATTCCAGCCCGCGGCACTTGGGGTTCTGCTTGCCGGTCAGGATTGCATTGCCACCGTGCAACGACTCACCATCGCGATTGTCGTCATCGTCGATACAGATGCCGTACCACGTCGGCCCGTTGGTGATGGCTACCTTCACGTAGCGATTGACGAGATTGATCTTTGGGTAGTTGACGAATGCAGCGCTGCCGTGCTGCATCATCCGGCCGTAATCCCATTCGAGAACGGCGGAATTGACCGACGGCGCAACGGCGAATGTGCAACTATTGCAGTACAGATACGGCACCGCCGTCCACGTATCGCCCCAATAGGTGCGAGTGTAAACGGTGTGCGGTAAGTGAACGTCTAGTGCCATTAGCCTGCGATGATCGTGAGTTCAAAGGTCTGGGCAGCGGTGCCGGTGACGTCAATCGTGCGGTCGCCGCTCGCGACATCAACCGACGTGTCGCCGGTTCGTTTCATTTCCGTCCAGCCTGCAGGGACCGTGAATGCGCCGCAGCCGATATCGATGCCGTTGCTTGCGCCAGGGGTGAACGTCATGTTGTTCGCCCCCAGGTTCTTCACCCGGATCAACTGGACACGCAGGCCGGTCATGTCCTGAACGACGCCGTTTGTTCCGGTGATGGTGGTCAGGTCGATGGTGTACGCGCCAGCGGTGAGCGCGATGAGCTTCACGACGCATTTGGTGCCGGGCGGTGTGCTGTCCGCGTTCATCGTGAAGGTTTCGTCGAAAGCCGACAGGTTGATAGTCTGCTGCGCCGCACCGTCCACGTTGCTCAGCGTCTCGTTGATATTTGCAAAGAATGCTACGTTTGCATCGACAGCCATAAATCACCCCTAGGTCGGTACTTTGACGAGATCCCAGCGGCATGTGAGTAACGCCCCTGATTGATTGGAAAGTTTGTTGCCTACCGCGTTTGAGATTTTCTGCTGATCCAGTTTCGTGACGTTCAAAACTTTGATTTCTGGTTCTGGCACGCCGTTTTTCCACACCCAAACCGGATCGCTTTCAATGAGCGCCTTGTATGACACGAGCTGCAGGTTCGCCCAAAAGAGAGAGTCCGTATCGACCATGCTGATCATCACGAACGGCTGGCCCTTGCTGGCCAGCAGCTTGAACCGCATCCCGGTTACGCCAGGTCGCGAGTCGATGGCGAGTTGTTGTCCGTTGAGGTCGATAGCGCCTTCGAGGCTGATGAAGTTGAATTCGCCGATACTGTTGCGGAGGTAGGCCATTAGTTCTCCCCGGCGTGGCGTTCAAGGGGCTTGAGTCCGGCCTTTGGCGTGTTCGCTTTGGTTGCAGCAGTGTTTTCGTTCAGGGCCTTAACCAGTGCGTCATAATTCGCTGCGTCCGCTTGCGTCGGCAATTGCTTCACGCCGGTTGTGTTGGCGTTAATGTCACCCTGAATACCCTGGCGAACTGCCGCGACTTGGTCGCCGCCAGTTACCGATGCGATCCCCTGGCGAGCGTATAGTTCCGTGTCTTTCCACCACCGCGAGTACATGCCCATGCCGCGACCACGCTGGTCTTGGATGTATCGCTGGCGCAGGGCATCGCCACGGGCCCACGGTCCACCTTCAGTCATGTCTTGCTGTTCGGTTAGTGCCCGGTTCTGCGTTTGCACTCCCGCTAGTTGGCCAGCGCTCCACTTCTGGAACTGCTTCTGATCTTCAGCCATCAGATCGCGACCGAAGATCGAACGATAAGCTTCTCGCTGTTCGCTGCCGTCGCCAGCCGTCTTGATAGCAAGCCCGCCACCTTCACCCAGGACCGCATCAGCGGTTGCGCGATCAGAATAAAGCGACTTGAGACGATCCTGTGCCGAGAGCTTGTAGTACGCGGCCTTCAACTTGTCTTCTTTCGACTTTGGCCCGTGCTTCCCAACGGTTGGATCTGTGCCGTACAAAGCCTCGGCACGGCTCTTGAGCCCCTTTGATGGCAGGTCAGATTCAACGTCTGCCATGCCGATGGCAATTGCCTGCTCCGTGGTAAGCCCCGCAGCTTTCAGGCGACTGATACCCGATGTGAATTCGTCGCTACCATATCGGGACGCGTCCTCGCCTGCCCGCTTTCGCATCACCAGAGCCAAGTCGTTTGCATCGTCCGTCGACAATGACGGGTCAAGTTGTTTCAGTTTCGCTGCAATGTTGACGTGCTGATTTGTGTCTTGGCCCATAGCGACAAGCGGCGCAGCACCGCGAGCCAGCCCTACACGGTCTTGCCAGCTCAATCCTGGCGCTGCAGCGGTTGCCGCGCCAAACGCCTTCGTAGCGTCTGACAGCGGCATTCCTTTGATGTTGCCGAGCGCCTTCTCGATTTGTGCAGCGTTCGCCAAATCGCGGCTGGCAGCAATCGTTTTCACAAGATCAGCGTGCAACCCCTTGTGGGCTTCACGCACTCGGTCAACTTCTTGTTTCCAGCCCGCATACGTGCGAGTGACGGCGCTGGTTACTAACGCGACCCCGCCGAGCTTCGAAGCAAGTCCGGCCAAGCTCATTGTCTCGGCGTCGATGTTGCCCTTGGCCTGCCGTGAGCCCTTATTTTGCTGGTCCTGCGCGTCCTTCAGTTTCTGTTTAAGTGAATCGATGTCCTTCAGCATTCGCTTGATGCCGCGATTGAAGTCGGCATCGTCCATGCCGGCTCCCCAGACAATTTCCTCAGCCATGCAGATACCCTCCCGCAGCCAAGAATTCCTCAGCCACGCTAGGGCGATAGGACGGATTGAGCCCCGCTCGCCAGTTCAGGAATGGGATGCACTGCACGTCCATTAGCTTTTTTTTTGAGCCTCTTGAATGCGATCGATGCGCGGCAGGTCGATGGCCAGGGCGAGGATCGTCAGGAAGTTTTCTTTGTCGATCAGCCGCAACACGCTGTGCTCTGCGATGCCGTAGCGGTAGTTGAGTCCGAATGCCTGAATGGCGAGCCGCAACGCTTGGGCGCGGTCTTCTTCGCCGATGTTCAATTCCTTGGTTCGCCACCACTCACACACAATGTCGAACACATCGAAATAGTCCTGATATTCCGGCTTCAACGGATAGGCGAGCTTGCCAGCGGCGTCGAAGATCATGTCGGACGGCAATTCGCTGTGACCGTCCGGCCGGCGAATGACCGGAATGCGGTACTCTTGACCGCCAATGTCGATTGGCCAGCCACGGTGTTGCGTGGCACGTCGCAGGTTTTCAGGCCCAGCCTTACTGTCCTTATCCAGCCCGATCCACAACTTCGAGCCATCGCCCACCGCTGACCACTTCTGCTCAGTCGGATAGAACCCTTGCCGCCGAGGTGGCTCGCGATTGTCGAGGTAACAAATGATCGTACCTGAGCAATCACCAGGGCCTTTGCCGTCGATGCTTGACCAGCCGACGTGATCTTCGGAAACGTCGCTGAAAATATCCGCTAGGCCCGCCTCTCGAATGATCGAGCGGGTAACGGATAAGTTCTGGCCGCGATTCCAAGAGACTCGCGGAAGGAAGTAAAGGGGCTGGCTCATTAGGTGGTAATTGCAACGGCGGTGTTGGAAACAACTAGCGGGAACGTGGTCGCATCGGGCGCGATGAGATTGAGTGCAATCGTCGTGGAGTTCGGCGACATACCATCGCCAGAGGTCCGCTCGATGCAGCCCAGGCCATCGGACGCGGTGAGCTTGATATGTTCTGCGGTGGCATCGGCAACGCGGGCAGTCCGGCCACGCTTGCGCAGATAGAAAGAACAGCCGGCCGTCAGATCGAACGCTTGACCAAGTGCCCACGGAACAGAGTTCATTACATCGATCGTGACTCGTGGTGTGCTTTGCAGCTGGCAATTAAACGTGTTGTATTGATCGCCAGATCCACCAGCCTGCAAGATGTTCTGGCCCCAGTCAATTTCCATGTTCTGAGGGCCATCGATCTCCGAACCGTTGATATGCACTTCGCCCAGCGTGTAGTGCGCGGCAGTCGCTGGTGTGCCAGAGAGAGCCTGAGAGCCCGCATAAACCAGCGGCGCGTTCGTGCCGTCGTATGCACAAATCAGCCGGCATTGGGCCTGTGCATCGCCGTCGTGTGGGGCGCTGATGCGTTCCAGTACCAGCAGAACTTGCGCCGCCCGAAAGCGATGATGGGCAGTGGTCGCATCGGCAGTGCGGTTGCTTTGATCGGCTGCAGCTTTGAAATACAGATCGGTGTTCGCACCGCTCAAGTCAGCAATCCCGTCATCGTCGACCAGATCGAGGATGGTCTTAATCTGCGGCGTGGTGAATCGAATTTCCGGCAGGAACTTCATCACGTCCGCGTGCTGGGGCGATACCATGCCCGCCGAGTGCGACAGGAACGGCTGAATACCTGGCGAAACTTCCTGGCTGGTGAATTCGCTGATAAATGTGCTGCTATTCACGATCCCGTGCAGGATGTCGACTGTGGCAAGTGGCATATAGTCCTCAGATCACTGTTGTCTTTTTGGCTCGAATCGCTTTGATCTGCTGCACGATGTACTCGCGCATGATCTTTTTCAAAATGTTCTGTTCGGCGTCGGTGGTCGTGATGAGTTCCGCTTTTTTGTTGGGCTGGTTGCTTCCTGCTTTGAATCGCATCCGCAAGTAATTCGGGCCGAACATCGACACTTTCACGCGAGTAGGAAAGCCGCGAATCAGGGCCTGGCCAGTGACTTGCCGCATCGTGTCGCCGCTGAAAACGTTGTCGACCACGCCGCCCATTGCGACCTTGCCACGCTGCGCCAGCCTCGCTTTGTTCGTCTTGTATTTGCTGCTCCGCGGTTTGTGCTTGTAGGTGAACTTGGCCTGTGCCGTGAAATGGTTCTTGAGCATGTTGCGAAACCAATACTCACCAACCAACTGAAACGCTTTCCGGCAAATCTCCCTCCACTTGTCGCGAACTACTCCGACTGGCCGCTTCTCAATCAGCTTGAACTTGAGCCTAAACACCCGGTCCCCACTCAATCAGATAAACCGATTTGTGGAACGGCTTCTGAACTGCGAAACCTGAAACCGATTTGTCGTTTGATTCGTATAGCCCCTGTCGTGGAGCGTTCTTAATTG
>Ga0181343_1000743_pt1 | contig 13646 bp, 4 predicted proteins | sample Su13VDMLBSD_FD_130110 | JGI IMG/M metagenome (GOLD analysis project Ga0181343, IMG submission 130110) | Freshwater viral communities from Lake Michigan, USA - Su13.VD.MLB.S.D | ecosystem: Environmental > Aquatic > Freshwater > Lake | place: USA: Michigan | collected 2013-07-15 | reverse complement strand
TTACCGAGGACACAAGCGCATGGGATACCCGAAGGAGCCGGGGCAGTCCAGCACAGACCGGTCGAAGCAGCGGCACAAGCCACAAGAACGTCGCCATCAGTGCCGACAGGCAGAGCGGTGGGCGTGGCAGCAGCAGTACCAGAAACGAGCGAACCCTTCGCCGTGATGCAAGCGCAAGGAATGCCGGTGGCAGCAGGTGCGGTCCAGCAGAGGCCGGTCGTGGCAGCTGCGCAGGCGACCAAAACCTGACCGTCGGTACCAACCGCCAGTGCGGAAGGAGTCGAGGCGGCAGTCGCGCTGACGAGAGCCCCCTTGGCAGTCAGTGCGGTCTTGGCGATGTAGGCGGAGGATAATCCTGCGGGAGTTACGGCGATTGTGGCGTCGGTGCCGGCAGCAGTCTCAGCGTTTGTCGCAAGCTCGACGATGCCAGGAACAGTGTCGCTGGCGGCAGGGGCGTCAAAGCCAACGTTGAGGAAGGTCCAGGCAAACACTCCGGGAGAGGTTTCGGAAACAAGGAACCAGTCACCGCGAGTAGCGACGGTGGCGGATCCTCCGGGAGGGGTCATTGTACCCGGAGTAGTTACAATGACATAGGTGTTATTAGTAGTTGAAGAAGCAGTGGGAAGAGCGAATCCAACTGTGTAACCGTCGGCAGTTCCTACGGAGGTAACCGAAGCCACCAGACCAGTTGAGGCGTCAATAGTACCAGCCAGTTCAATCGTGCCAGCAACCAGCAGGGTATCGATTTGGTCTTTGAGGACCTTACCTTGGGCAGCGGTGAGCGCCTGAGTTGTTGAAGTTGAAACCAGAGTATCGTTCAGCTGAACTGCACCGGGGCCGGTAGTAGAGGCGGGAGCGATGGAGATCGCGGGCGTAGTGGTTCCCGTAGCTACCGAAATCGGCAAAGTGCCAGTGACCGAGGTAACCGTACCAACCGAACCCCAGCAAAGGCCGGCGGCGCCAGAACCAGCGCAAGAGACCAGAACCTGACCGTCAGTACCAGGGTTCAAAGCGGTGTAGGCCCCAGGGCCAGTTCCGGCCAACAGATTCCCCTTAATGTTGAAAGCGTTCGGGGGGATTACGCAGTTGGCGTTAAGGGAAAGCGAACCGGATGTTGTAATGGGGCTGGAAGTTGAGCACAAGCCGTTGCCTGCCGAAATGGCGGTAACGGTGCCAGTGCCGAGCCCGACAGCCGAGATAGAAATCTGATTACCAGACTGGGTGAGGGCAATATTAGTTCCCGCAACGATATTTGTGCAGACAGTGATGTTCCCTGTGGAGGAGGACAGAGCAATACCGGGACCAGCAGTTAACGCAGTTACTGCGCCCCCGCCACCACCACCGGTCACCGTGATTGTGCCGTCTGCGTTAACGTTCAGACCGGAAGTCGGTGTTACAAGAGCGGGGTAATAAGGTCCGCAAAAGAATGTCGTACTAGGGGAGTAAAACGGGTTGTTTGGGATTGGTGTGTTAGGGTTGTTCGGGGGAATCGGCAGTACCATTACCAACCACAATAAGCTATGACTGTTTTTACCCGCGGGCGCCTACAAAAATAGGGAGGTTTCCCTCCCTTGTAAATCTATTTTAGAGATAATCAGCCAAGTTTTGCTTTGAGTTCGGCAACTTCTGCAGATAGTTCCTGAATAGCTTTAACGAGGACCGGAATCAAGGCTGCGGGGGCAACACCCATGTATTCGTTGGATGCGTCTACCAGGCCAAGGTAGGAGGCGTCATGCTCAACCACAACTTCTTGCAGTTCCTGGGCCACAAAACCAGCAGCCTTCTCTTTGTTTTCCTTCCACTGATAAGTGCGAGGTTGAATCTGATTGATGAAGTCGAGACCGAGAGCCAGATCTGCAACTTCCTCTTTGAGGCGAGCATCCGAAGCCGAGGTCCAAACAGCCGAACCAGACGGAGCATAAAGATAGGTGCTAGCTCCAAACGCAAAAGTAACACCACCATTTGCGGTGCCCAGTGTGCAGGAGTTACCAGCGCCGATAACAATCTGGTTGCTTTGAGTTGTAGCGTTAAGTCCAGCTCCACAACCAACGAAGACGTTGGCGCTGCCAGTGCTATTGCAGCCGGAGTTTGTTCCAACCATTACGTTGTTGCTAGTGCTTGTCAGGGCAAGACCAGCATTCACACCCACAAGAACATTGCAACCGCCACTTGTCAAGTTGTCCGCAGCAACGGCGCCGACCATAGTGTTGGCCAGACCTGTTGTGATGCTGTTACCGGTTGCATAACCTACGGCGGTGTTCTGACTTCCGCCGTTTTGAACTTGCAGGGCGCCGGTTCCGAGGGCTGTGTTGAAGAGGCCTGCAGTTTCTGAATACAGAGCGCAAGTTCCCACAGCAACGTTGAAACAAGTGGTGGTAGCCAGGGCCATTGCACCGGTACCAATAGCAACGTTGGCGTTGCCGCTGGTGAGAGAGGTGGCCGCACTGATTCCAAGTGCAGTGTTTGCGGAACCTGTTACAGCGGCGAGGCTTCCTCCACCTACTGACAAGTTACTACCGGTTCCAGACGCAAAACCACGGAAAGCACCAAAAGTGGTCGGGGTTGCGGGGGAGAGCGGATTGGCGTAGGTCAAGCCGTTGGTGCAAGCCGCGCAAGCGATCAGAGCCAAACCGTCAGCACCAGGGGACTCAATCGCGAAAGTACCTGCCCCAGAACCGACAATCAACTGACCCTTTACAGTAAAGTCGCAGAAAGGAATGTAGGTGCTTGCAGCGCCAAGCGGGGTAACGGCCAGAGAAGCGGAGACGCCAGCTTGAGTGGCAGCGGTATCGGCCAGCTGAACAGCACCGAGAGCGGAAGTAGAAGCGGTATTGATACCAACAGCAACCACGCCACCGGTGTAGGGGTTAGCGGTTCCGTTGATCGGAGCCAGGAAGCTCATGTTGATTGTGGCACCACCGCCACCACCGCCGCCGGCGGCCCACTTGACGCCAAGAGGAGCGGAGGAGTCAGCGGTCAGAACTTGGCCGTCGATGCCCGAACCCAGAGCGCTATAGGTGGCGTTACCGTTACTAGCGAGCACCTGGCCGGGACCAGTGAAGCAATAACGGTTGACGTAAGTGGCTGCACCAGTGAAAGGAGTGAGAACAACGTTGGGGTCGGTGCCAGCGATGGCTTCGACAGAAGTAGCCAGCTCAACCACGCCAGCGGTGGTTGTAGTTGCGTAAGCGCCAGTGATGGGGCCAACGCGCAGGATGGTCCAAGCGCCGGAGGAGCAGAGAATGTAGTCACCAACGAGCACGCCTGTGATGGCAGAGCCACCGGTCGGAGTGTACGAAGCCGCAGCGGTAGTGACAATCAGGTAGTAGTCGTTGATTGCGGGAGACGCGGCAGGAACCGGGGAACCAGCAGTGAATCCGGCGGAGACGCCAACGGTTGTTGCGTTAACAACATTGCCAGTAGCAGCGTTGAGTGTACCTGCCAGAATCAAACCGTTGGCATTCTGAGCTACGGCATTGATTTGGTCTTGCAGGCTCTTACCGGCAGCGGCTGTCAGGGCCTGGTTAGTAAGGGTGCTGGTAGTCGTATTGTTAAGTTGTACAGATCCGATTTGCGTGGTCGACGCAGGTTGGATCGAAATAGTTGGGGAAGTGGGGGAACCCGTCTTAAGTAGGGGTAGGGCAACCGATACGCTAGTTACGGGGTTACCGTTCATTATGCCAGTGATCCGACCCGAGGCATCCACCGTCAGAGCGGGATAAGTATAGGAGCCAGCGATGACACCACTCGGAGCAAGCCCGATGGTGCCAGAGCCAGTGATAGTTCCGCCAGTCAGGCCGAGGCCAGCAGTAATGGCGGTCACCGTGCCGCCACCGCCACCGCCTCCAGTGGAGCTGATTACGCCTTGCAGGCTAACAGACAGACCAGAGCCGATTACCAGGGGGCCAATCGGGCCTTGCAGGTAGTAGGAGGGAATGGAGTAGAACGGTCCGTTCGGAATAGGATTGTACGGATCGAAGTCAACGGGTAAGGCGGGCATAGTGACGACCAAATCTTCAGCTTGACTGGTTTTACCCGTGGTTTGAGGTCTCGGTTAATCAGACAGGGTCCCGATACTTGATGATGGGGAGCAGGGAGAAGTTTGTGGGACGAGTCTCGTTGGGAACGGGCGCCGATGCGGGGGAGTTATTTACAGTAAGACCTGTGGTGCAAATGATTGTTTGAGTTATGCCGGTGAGGGCATTGTTAATCACCACACCTGTAGTCGCGTTAGCGATTGCGACGCCCGCATTGCTGGAAGAAGTAACTGCACCTCTGCCACCGCGCTTGTTGTTACCGTCGTAGAAGCCAGCTGTATCGCCAACAACTTCGGAGTTGGGGACACTAAACTGGTGGGTGTGGCCAGGGTCCGTTACAGTGTGACTGTGACCGGGATCAGTGATAAGGTGGTTGTGGCCAGGGTCAGTAATATTGTGAATGTGGCCAGGGTCGGTAACCGAGTGCGAGTGCTGCTGGTAGGCGTCAACTTGACAAGAACCGAAAGCACGACCCGGGTCGAAAGTGCCAGGACCCTGGGTGCCTGCATCATTCCAGCCGCGAATGAACTGACCACGAAGGTCGGGAACTCGGAAAGTTCCGGGGGGATCGGTAGGAGGAGTGAAGGTCCCGCCAATCACCTGATAGAGGGGGTAGTAGGGGTTGGAGGAGTCAACGCCGTAAGAAGAACCATCAGCAACGATCCATCCGACCGGGAGTTTAACTGGATCGTCAGTGGTAAACCAGCAAACGGACCCAATCGGAGTTGACTCGGGGGCAAGAGGAGTTTGCCAAGACATACCGAGTGTGGCCGTATTATCCACCGTCAGAACCTGACCGTCGAAACCTTTTGGAAGAATCTGAGGGTCAGAAGCAGCACGACCCACAATCAAGTCGCCGTTTGCCTGGATGATATTGTTATGAATCGACTCGTCAAAAGCTTGCTTCAGGGCGCGAGCGGTGGGGGCCTCAGTGGTCGAAGTACTTGTCAGGGTGTCGTCCAGTTGAACGATACCACGAGCAGTGGTGGTTGCCTGGAGAGTACCGAGGCCGGCAGGAGTGACGGCGCGAGTGGTGTCAGACAGGAGCTGAGTCTCAGCGGCATCCGCCAGCTCAACGAAACCGCGCTGGGTGGTCGAGGCGACCATGCCCGACAGACCGAACGGAGTTACCGCAATAGTGTTATCAGATAGGGCTTGGGTCTCAGCTATGGTGGCGTAACGGACGATGCCAGCGGTGGTGGTGGTAGCGTAAGGAGCGCGGAAGCCGGTCTGGAAATGAACCCAGTTGGTTCCATCGCTCAGGAGTTGATCACCAGGGACCACGCTAGTTGCTACGCCACCCGGAGGCGTGTAGGTAGCGGCAGTTGTAATCAGGAGGGTGGCTCCAAAGTTTGTGCCGCTTGCGGCGGGAAGGGGGCTGCCAGCAAGGATTCCAGCGGTGATTCCCTCCGGAGTAGCTGTAACAACATTTCCAGTGGCGGCATTCAGGGTGCCGGCGAGAAACTGGACATTGGCCGTTCCCGCAATGGCGTTGATTTGATTCTGGATTAGGTAGCCCTGGTTGGCGGTAAGAGCCAGGGTGTTGGAAGGGGTGCTTACGTTATCTACCAGTTGGACCGCACCTGAGTTCGCCGTCGTACCAGCAGCAATGGAAACGGTCAAGGAAGGCGCCGAACCCGTAACGCTAATCGGATACAGTCCGGTGACCGACTGGACGGGGGCCACCCCGTTAAACGCGGCTGTAGTGCGACCGTAGGCATCTACACTGAGCGCGGCATAGGTGTAAGTGCCGGGGATGACCCCGGGTACTGTCGCCAGCGAAACCTGACCGATCGTCGTGATTCCCGCGGAGGGGGTCGTAACAATGCCTACACCGGCAGTCACCGACGTTACGGTGCCGAGGGAAGCAGGGGGTGCCGGATCGATGCTTACAACGCCCGTGGTATAGTCTACTGAGAAACCTGCCCCGAAGATAAGAGGACCCTGGGGCGTCTGGAACGCTGACTCCTGGGGCCAATAAAACGGGTTATTGGGGATAGGAGTAAATTCGTTGGGATTAAACGGATTAAGGGCCATTTCTATTATCGTTAAGGAGGCAAGTTAATGGGTTTTACCCGGTTCAGTTGCTCGTGTACTTGATTACGGGCAGAAGAGCAATGTTATAGGGGCGAGTCTCGTTAGGAGTCGGCGGGGATGGAGGCGAGTTGTCAACGGTGAGGCCGGTGGTTACGGTGTTGACAGTAATGCCCGTTACTTTACTCTGAAGAGTGAGACCGGTAAGTGCCGAGTTGACTGCAATATTTGTTTTCGATGAGTCTGAGTTCGGAGGCGACGGGGCGCCCCACTGAGCAGCGCCATCATAAAAACCAGCAGTGTCGCCTACGACTTCTGAATTAGCGAAATCACCGGAGAAACCGTGATTGTGGAGGCTAGTCGCGCCGTGAAGGTGCTGAACCGTCGTAGAGTTAGTCGGGTGCGCGTGCTGAATGAGGGCAAACTCATGGATATGCCCAGGATCAGTAACCGTGTGAAGGTGCTGTTTGTAAGCACTCATTTGAGTGCTCGCGAAAGTACGACCAGGATCCAAGGCCGTCGGAGTTGGGTTGGGGCCAGCGCCGCTCCAACCGCGAACGAACATACCGCGAAGGTCGGGAATACGGAAGAAACCGGCAGCGTCGCCAGGCTGATTGTAGGTAGTACCGATGAGATCGTAGAGATCGTAGTAGGGACCGCTGATGTCCGCGCTCAACAGACGCCCATCGCACTCCATCCATACGCCACCCAGAGGTGTAACGGAGAGTTGCCAAATGATGGAGCCAACAGGCCAAGACTTCAGAGAGTCTTGACTGGTCCAATCCATACTGCCCTGCAGTGGCTTGGTGTCATCTATGGTGAGCACCGTTCTGTTACTACCTAACGGGAGAATGCCGGGATCCTGGTAGGCCAGACCAACGATCAGGTCTCCCTGGGCCGTTATGTTGGCTGTATCCAACGAGGAGTCGACATACTGCTTTAGGGCATTGGCTGTCGGTGCGTTGACGACCGAAGGATCCGAAACCGAGTCACTCAGTAGAACAAGACCGCGAGTGGAGGTGGTTGCCTGAAGAGTACCGATGCTCGCAGCGGTTACGGCGCGAGTGCTGTCGGTAAAAGCCTGGGTCTCGGAGTCGGTGGCAAGCTCAACAAAGCCGACCTGAGTGTCGGACGCCACCATGATGCTTAGGCCGTTCGGAGTCGCAACTTTGTTGGGCTCAGCGAAGGCTTGAACTTCAGCCGGAGTGGAAAGGACGGTCGTTCCGAATGTCGTTGTGGAAGCTGGAACCAGGCGCTGGCCGCAGAGAATAATCTCCCAAGCACCGTTAATCCCATACACGCGGTCTCCCCTGACTACCGACGTAGCAACGCCCCCTGGGGGCGTATATGTTCCGCTTCCTGTGAGAAGGAAGTAAGCCCTGTCATAGACTGTGGAGGGAGCAGGAAGAGAGTTCCCGACGGTTAAGCCGCCAACTGCTGCTCCGTCGGGCGCCACAAAGGCAATGTTGCCGGTCGCAGGGTCAATGGTGCCAGCAAAATACTGACCGGCAAGGAAAGACCCGATAAAGGACATTTGAGCCCCCAAGCTGTAGCCTTGGAGAGCAGTCAGTGCCGTAGTTGTGCTCTGGGAAAACACATTGTCGGTAAGTTGAACCGCGCCCTTAGCCGCTAGGGTCGCTTGCAAGATACCGAGGTTGCGATTAGGGTTGGTCCCGGTTACGTAAATGGGGGCCGTGCCAACCAGAGTGACCAGAGGTGTTGCACCGTTGACAGCCAGAGTGATTTGGCCGTAACCGTTAACGGCAATGGTTGGATAGGTGTAGGACCCTGCGGTAACCGTGGGGACTGCCTTGAGTCCAATGCTACCTGTGGCGGTAATGCCTGCGGCTGGAGCGGTCTCAAGACCCACGCCAGCAGTAACTTGCCGAACCGTGCCGTTATTCGGCGGGTTGGGGGAAATATATACGTTGCCCGTCGCGTAGTCGACAAACAAAGAGCTGCCAAAAATCAGCTGACCCGTCGGGTAAGCCAGGTTGTAGCGATTAGCGTCGGGGTTAATAAATGGGTTATTTGGGATTGGATCCTGTGGATTAAACGGAGGAATGCCGGCCATTAGTACTTCACTCTCGGGTCCTGTTAACTGGTTTTACCCGGCTTACGCTACAGCGTTGCCAGAAACTTGAGTCCACTGACGGGTGTTACCGTCAAAGTACAGGATGTACATAAGACCTGTGGCCGAGTTCCACCACAGAGTCCCGTTCGGGTGCAGGTTGATGTCTGGCTCAACGTCAATGACGATGGTGTTAGCGTAGGTGTATGGCATGCAGTTGATCCACTGAGCGCCATCCCATACCTTGAGAACGGGGCCGGGTCGATCAAGTGTGGAGGGGGTGGTATCTAACCAGAGTTCCCCTAGAGTGTTACCTAGCTGACCAGGAGCTGCGGGTAGCGGCGGGCTGCTGTTCGGAGCGTTGGGTCCCACTGTGCAAGGCCCGACCTTGAACAATGTTGAGCCGTTATCGTCGGCAAAAAAGAGGCCGGGCTGGTCGCCGTTGATATTGACCGCCGGTTGACCGGCCAGCAGTTTAGCGGGGTCCGGGCGCTTGTTCAGAACCTCGGACCGCAGCAGTTGAATGGGTGTTACGCGAGTGGTTGCCATGGGTGACTAGATGTCGTACGACCCGGTAGATCCGGGAAGGTTTGAGTGGTTTTACCCGGTTAGGGCTGAATGAAACCGGAGTCGATGTCGACGATTTGATTGAGGTCGTTAATGCCCACACCAGGGCCGTCCTGCAAGGTTGTATCTGCCAGGCGTGGTGACACAGGGCAGGTGAGGTAATCGTCGGAAGCCACAACCCGAATGTTACAAGTGGTTCCCTGCAGAGGAGGAGTCGCAAAAGTAATCTCGAGAACTTTGGTGGTGTTGTTGACTGCAACCGAGTAAGCCAAGCCAGCCAGGGGATCACCTTCTTGAGCCACCGGAATCTGCATCACACCGCCGAGGCTGACAAACATGTTCTGCCCATTTACTTTGATGGGGTCAAGCGGAACTGCGTCAATTTCCAGGGCGAAGGTGCTACGGCTACCATTGAACAGAGGTGCAATGTCATCAACGGAAGTTACAAACACTGTGGAGACACCGGCGTCACGATAACGACGACCGGAAATAATCCCTCGCATGTCGAGCACAGTGCCAGCATCTGGCGAACCGCCCACGAAGGTCAGAGTGCTTACGCCGGAAGCATCTTGAATGCTGTATGCTGCGGACGTTTGATTGATGCCAGAGGGATTCTGCTCAACACCACTCAAGAACACGAAGGAGTTGAGATTGGTTAGGGCCAGAGTGTTTGGTGACACAGTGAAGGTAGTCTGTGTGCCGTCAAACTCGGGACCGAGCGCAAACGGGATAACTTCCAGGGTTTCGTTTTCGTCGTCGGAAGTGACGATACGAATGTCGCAGCTGGTGCCCTCCAGAGGTGCTTCCGTGAAGTAAATCTGGGGCATTACTAGGCCGTTTGACGATGACTGCAGAGAGTATGCAACACCTGGCTTCTGAACCACGCCACCCAGGATAACAAAAACGCTGAAGGTGGAGAGTTGGGTGGACGGGATTGGGAACCCGCCGCGAGTAAGGTTGAACACCAGGGAGTTTCCGTCAAAAGAGCCAGAAATGTCGTCGGCTGAGTAGACCATGACAGGGTTGGGGAGGATCACGGGGTCCGGGGCTCTGTAGACCTGTCGATCGGCGGCGGAAGCGAGAGGTGTGTCTGTTGAGAAGAATTGAGCGGTAAGCGCTTCACGGATCGCGCCAAGGAAGACAAGTTGACCCGTCTCGTTTGCACCCAAGATTGTCAGTCGACCGCCCCAAGAGGTTGTCGAGAGATAGTCATAGGAGAGCTTTTTGGGAATCTCGTTGGCTTGGTACTTGGGCAATCCGCGAGAGTAGTCGAAATAGCCGGCATACTGCCACGTGTGTGTGTTAGCAATAATGGACGAAGGGTTGTTGAACTCTACCGGCCACGAGGCAGTCAAATTGGCGTAACCGCCGATTGGCGACAGCTGGATACTGTCATTCAAGAGTAAGCGGTCTCCGGAATAAGCCGGTTTCAGATACGAGGACATGGCTGCCTTCTTGTACCCCATCAGCTGGAAGAACCGGATCATTGTCGCTTTCGTTGGAGCCCAATCCGGATCATATACCTCGGGTTCTGGATACCCTGTTGACACACAGACCTTTGCGGTTGTGCCGGCGGGCCAAACTGCCGGAGGAAGAGGAAGGTTAGCGGTGTAACTTGGGTAGTAATAACGAATGCCTTGGACGATATTCGAGTTTACCGAGGTGACGCGGATATACTCGATAGTTCCAACAGCGGGATTACTAAGCTGGAGAACGCTAACACCTTCCTTCGGTTGAATTAGTTGTTGAACCGAGAGAAGCTCCAACTGAATGATAGCAGGACGTCCGAATGTGGGATTGGTCGCATAAGGACTGGTCATTGGCTGCAGAGTTTGCACCACGGTGGAAGGAACAACGAGAATCGTGGATAGGGTATCTACAGGTTGGCGCTTGTAGATGATACCAAGATCTTCAGAGCCGTCGTCCTCGTCAATTTGGTACTGGATTCCGAACTCTGTAAACGGAATTACAGCCCCACGCATGTAAGACAGATCGGCACTGTACTCCGCGGGAATCTCTTCAGTGTAGTAGTTATAGTAGGGGTCGGGCACATATCCCTGCCAGGAAGTGCTGACGGGTTCATTCCGCTCCAAGACGCTTGTGATCACAAACGGCGAGTCAAGCTTGTCCGGGGCAACTTTTGTAGGGCCGTTCAAAGGATTGAACGAAGTCTGGTAATAGAGAGCGGACCACAGATTATTTTCTGCTGCGTAGTAGTTTTTGTTGAAGTAAGTAAGGTAGGAACCCTGAGGAGTGTTGAAAGGTGTCAACGGGCTGTTCGCCAGTTCTGGGTCTAGGGGAACTGACTGAACCCATGGTGTACTTGCGTCGGAGAGTGTAGCGTAAACCGCATAGTTTGTCGACTGAGAGGTGTCCGAAACTTTGTAGTTGAAGTTGGCCGATACGGACGATTGCTCGGTCTCCACATAGTCAACCGTGAAGATTTGCGCGATACCGCCGTACTTTCCAGGGTCGAACTGGAAGTTACGCTTCAGGTTGTTTGAGAGACTCTGACCGGTCTGATTGAGACGTAAGACCGAACCCAGCTGAGGAGCCTGAGAGGTGGGATTGGTAGACTGAATGTAGAAACCGTAGGACTTCTGGGAGTCTGTACGCGGATCAACGAAACGGCGAATGTATGGGATGTTTAGTTTGGTGGAAATACCGTTCGGAATGGTGGAGTCAGACAACCGTACCCGCAACACGGCACCTCCCTGGGCGCAAGGATTCTGAGGGGTGGACCCACTCAAGATGCAAGTGGGAGTACCGTCAGTAACGAAGTATGCTCGGAAGCCGCAAATACCGTCGCTTGTGAACACCGCCGTTCCCGGCTTGAGGGAGAATGGAAGAATGCTGGCGGGATCAAAAGGTCGCTGAAGATAAATAAGTTGTACTGCCGGGTCGTTCGGGTCGGGGCCTACCTCAACAATCTTGCTACCTAAGTACAGGATTCTTTTCTGCTCGTTCGACAGTACGTTCTCTTCCAAAAGTTGCAAGGGTCGGATAACACCCGACTGCAAGAATCCACGATTAACCTGGTTGGCGCCACCCAGGGTACCGATACCGGCGAAACCTTCAGCCTGGAACGCCACGGACCCGAAGTTTGTCGTTGCGTTTGTCAGAGACATCAGGGCGCCTTCCTTCGTCCAGCACGCGATGGCTGCGCCAATGGTGTAGGTTGACTGAGCCTGCATGAAAGCGTTGGCGCCAGTAACACGGAACCCAAAATGCCGGAAATCGTTGTCCGGGTCCGGAAGACCAATGCTCTTAAAGCTATCACTCGCCACGTCAAAGGTCTGCAAGGATGTGTAGTAATACCGAATGTCGGGGATAGCTGCGTTGTTAAGATTCTGAAGCTGTGCTTGCCTAGGAACGGAGGTGATTTTAATGTCTCCTCCAATCGTTTGTTGCGTGTACGCAGTGAGTTGGATCCAGTTTTGACCTGAGGTGGAATACAGCTCATAGGCAACCGGGTCTTTCTGCAGGGTTACGGCTGTTGATGCGTTGGTGATGATCGACTTGAATCCGCTCACCAAGGAACCGTCATAGTCCCCGTTCGCCATGCCATAGTCTGATCGGTGATTGACCGAGTTCTGGTAGGGGGAGGTGTTATCGGTGCTGTTAGAGGAAGTGTTATTTGGGTATTCGTTTGTTGTGGGTGCAACAATGTCGTACTCGGGAGGGGAAACCAGGACCGAGTTAACTTCCCCGGCAAAGATGTTGGGGAATGCTTTTTGAACTTTTATGTAGAAGTTATTAAGTTGATCCAGGGAAGCGTTCTTGAAAACGCTCATCCGGTGGTGGGAGTATCCCGAGAGCTCGTAGCTCACACCGTCCGGCGGAATGTAGTAGGGATAGATGTTGAATACGTCAAACTTGGGGTCGGCTGTCAAGTTGGTTGTGAAATACGTCCCTGGCAGTTCAGTGAAAGGAACTCCAACGGAAGCCTCGGACTCCCAGCTCCCCCGAGAAACTACAAACTGGTAGCTGTCGATGGGATAGGCATAATAAGCTCCAGAGGCAAATCCAGCACCCACCTGGTCGGTGGTGTCGCTGTAGTTCATCTGGATGAAATCGTTGTAGTTCAGTCCGTGAGGCCTAGAACTTTTGAAGAGAGCGTAGTTAGTTGCTTCTTGAACGCTGACACTTGTTACTAACCGATGGTCGAGCTTGTCGAGGCCAGTAAAGTTAGAAGCGTAGGTGTTACCTGACCACCGGAAGACGGAAGAGAGAGGCTCATTCTGGTAGATAGGACCCGTCGGGGTTTGTTGGTAGCTGATTGGGAAGCTAGGGTGAGTATATTTGGGGACGTAGGTAGGGTGAATCTCGCACTTCTTGAGGTCTAGGCCAATGATTGAAACGCCGCGAGGAAGGATCAAACCGCCAACCGACTCAGGGTTGAACTGAGCCAACGCGTCTTGTGTAACTTCCTGATAGGGGTTTGAAAAGTTGACGGAGAAGTTGGCAGTAGTTTCACCCGGACGGTTGACCACACAGTGCTGACCCGGAGCCAAGACAATCAGGTACCTGTTATTGCCGAGTGAGATGCCACTCAGTGTGTCCTGAATGATATATTTAGAGACCTCGAGAATCGCACGGTTGATCGTTACGAAAGGCACCGTCTGACCGTCGTTGGCCAGGGAATCGGTCGCATTGGGAAACTCCGGTGCCACAAACACCGTCAAACCATTGGTGCCCCCAAGATAAGGCGCGGCAACTTTCTGCCACTCACCGGCGTCGTTACCGATGCTCATGGCCTTGGTGTCGCTATCCACCCACAGCTCGCCTCGCGCTGGCGTCTGCGTCGGGAACTCGGGCAAGTATGCCGTGGGGCCCGCCTTAACTACACTGCCGTCGTTAACTTCAAAGAAAAGACCGGGGTCATTGCTATTGGTATTAAGACCGATCTCCCCCGGTTCAAGGTTTTCTCCAGTGGG